>JACXTT010001050.1_pt1 | contig 47117 bp, 37 predicted proteins | sample 9270951 | NCBI WGS metagenome assembly JACXTT01 (sample SAMN15532306, study PRJNA645909) | rock metagenome | isolation source: weathered quartz diorite | place: Puerto Rico | collected 2017-06-21 | reverse complement strand
GGTTGGCGGTCACGTCCTTTGTTTGGTAGCCACCGACTGCCACCTGATCAAAGTGGGGCTGCATTGCGGGCGGGCTATTCAGCACCGAGTCTGCACTGACATGACCGCATTGACAGGATGCCGGGCAAACCCGCCCGGCCCCGATTTCAATCGGGCGTACTGCGGGCGTTGTCGATTTGCGGGACCGGTTTACCTTCACGGGGCGAAGACATGCCTCGCCCATGCTTTCATCGTGGGTCGCCTCTGTTCCAGCGGGTCGGTATGGTGGTAGGCCGCTTCGACCTTGTTGGTGACTTGGCCGAGCGTCCGCTCGGCCAAGTCACGCGACTAGTACAGGTGGGCTGCGCTGCTTCGGTAGACGAAGCATGACTCCGCCAGAACTCAGAACTGCGCACAGATTGCCCGCTGCGCGTTATATGGCGGTTACACGACACCCAGAAAGCAAAAAGCCCAACCTTTGGAGTTGGGCTAAACGCTTGATTCTGTTGGTTGCGGGGGCAGGACTTGAACCTGCGACCTTCGGGTTATGAGCCCGACGAGCTGCCAACTGCTCCACCCCGCGTCCGTCGAAAACATGAGTATATGGCATCCGCTTGCGCATTGCAACAGGCAAATGACGCCGCTTGCAGAACGACCCGCGCGGGCGCTTGCCACATCAGATTAGATGGCGGCGCCGGGAACAAGGTTCAGGGTGTTTCGGGCCTTTCGGTTGTGCGTTGCCACAGGGACGCGGCGAACTCGAAGCTGTCGCGCTGTTGCAGGTCGTCGCGTTGCCAGATCACGCGGTCACGTCTCACGGTCAGCATCCACGTGGTGGTGGCGAGCGGGCGCGGATGCGCGAACGCGCGGGGGGTGAGCAGCGCCGCGCAGGGGCCGTGGTCGGGATCGCGCACGGACGTGTAGCGGATCATGCCGAGTCCTGCCTCGCGGGCCACGCGCGCGAATGCCTGGCAGGCCTCGTGGCTGTCCGGGTTGGTCCATTGCGCGGCGTGTTCCGCAAACGGCGCTGTGTCCAGCGCCACGCCGTCCGTGTGCACGCTGACCTCGAACAGGGTTTGCGCACGGGCGTCGATGCGCGGCAGCGCCGGGCTGTCCAGCAGGAAGCGCCAGCGCCAGTAGCCAAGCTCGGCGCAGGCCGTGCGGATCTCGTTGGCGCCATAGAACACGCCTGGGTCCTGGCTGGCGCGAAAGCGCGAGCCCCAGGGCGAGGGCGGATAACGAAACGGCGTGAACAGCAGGTAGTGCAGGTGCCGCGCGTCGGGCGGCACGGCGGGTTTGCCGGCATCGAGCACGGCTTCCAGCACGGCCTGCTCTTCCAGGCTGTCGACGAGGGGCATGGTCGACACCACATGCTGGGCCTCCACGGCCCGCCACAGCGTGAGCGCGAACGACCGGCGCTCAGACGCGACCGCGGGTGGCGTCCAGGTAGTGAACGACACGGACCAGTCCTTCCGTTGTGCGGATCAGCTCGAGCGGCTTGCCACCGAGTGCCAGGTTTTCGTTGGTCAGCCACAGGCGAGCCTGGTCGCCGTGACCGAGGATGGCGTCCAGCGAGCGGAACAGGCGCACGAACAGCACGCCGAACTCCCATTCCTTGCGGTGCGCATCGAGCACATAGCCGCCCGAGGCCATGCGCGACACCGAGGCCGTGCTGATGCCCAGCACGCTGGCCACGATGGCCTGGCTGATACCCAGGAAGCCCGCCGCGCGCATGACGGCCTTGGTGAGCGTGGTGCCGGGGTCGGGGCCGCCGGCGGGTTCGATCTCGGGTAGGTGCCTGGGTTGCATCGCCTCTGCTCCTGTTTCTTGAGAAACATTATAGGCGATAGATTTCAGAAGGGAAGGTTGGAGAGAGGGCTGCGCCAATGACATCGCCCCCGGGCGGAGGTGCCGCGGGGGCGACGTGGAGGCGAATAAGGCACTGCCGGCCGGCACGGATCAGTAGGTCTCGATATGCAGCCGTCCCTCGGCCCGCATCGCGGCCTCCAGGTCGCCCCACCGCAGGCCGGCGCCCGTGCAGACCGTCTCGAAGGCCTGGAGCACGCCAGCCTCCATGCCCTTGAGCCCGCAAATATAGATGTGGCCGTCCGGATTGGCGAGCAGCGCGGCGACGGTTTCGGCGGCGTCCAGGATCGCATCCTGCACGTAGCGCTTGGGCGTGTCCGGATCGCGCGAAAACGCGAAATGGATGTCCAGGAAGTCCTTCGGCAACTTCAGCAGCGGACCAAAGTAGGGCAGCTCGCGCGCGTTGCGGGCACCGAAGAACAGCATGCGCCGACCGCCGAACTGCTCCATATTGCGCCGCATGCGCTCGGTCATCGCGCGCATCGGCGCGGAACCAGTGCCAGTGCAGATCATCATCACGCTGGCCTGGGCGTGGTTCGGCATCAGGAACGTGGTGCCGAACGGGCCGACGACCTGCACCGCGTCGCCCTTGGCGAGGTCGCACAGGAAGTTGGACGCCACGCCGCGTACCGGCTTGCCGTCGTGGTCCTGATCGACCCGCTTCACGGTCAGCGCGAGGTTGTTGTAGCCGGGCCGTTCGCCGTCGCGCGGGCTGGCGACCGAATACATGCGGATGTAGTGCGGCTTGCCGGAGTCATCGGTGCCGGGCGGGACGATGCCGATCGCCTGGCCCTCCAGGATCGGGAAGAACTGCGTGCCGAAGTCGAGCACGATGTGATGGATGTCGCTCGACGCATCGTCGGCCGTCAGCCGGTAGTTGCCCGCCACGGTCGCCGTCACCGGCGCGCGCACGCTGTGCAGGTTGACGTAAGGGTGGGCGGCCGACCAGGGGGGCTTGGGCGAGGTGTGGCGGCTGGTTTCCACCGCCTGCACCTGCGCGCCGCCTTCGCCGGCTGGCGCCGGCCGGGCCGCTTCCTCGGCGAGCGCTGCGTCGATGGCGGCCTCGGGCAGTGGCAATTCCGGCGGCAGCTCGTCCCACAGCAACTGCGCCTCGATCGGGTAGGCCTGGCCTTTGAGCATGGTGCGCCAGTTATCGATGGCGCCCGTGGGGCAGGGCGACAGGCAAGCGCTACAGCCATTGCAGACATCGGCCCGGACGACATAGTTGCGATCGTCGTGGGTGATGGCGTCGATCGGGCAAGTGTCTTCGCAGGTGTTGCAGCGAATGCAGATCTCGGGATCGATCAGGTGTTGCTTGATGATGTCAGGGGCGCCCATGTCTTGCTGCGCCGGCGTGTGGCCGGCGTGCCTCGTTAGTTGAAACGCACGTACGCGAAGTCCATCGGCTGGCGGTTGACGCCCACCGCCGGCGGCGCGATCCAGTTGGCGTAGCGGCCCGGCTCGGTCACGCGGCCCATCAGCGAGGCCACGAAGGCCCGGTCCTCGTCGGTCGTCAGCCACTGGCGGGCGTTGGCCTGCCACTGCGCCTCGGAGACCAGTTCGCCCGCCGGCGAGACATGGACGTTGGCGAAGGTGCCGATCTTGCGGTTGAACGCCTTGTGCGGCACGGTCAGCCGGAACGCAATGCCGTGCTTCTCGATCACCTTGTTCCAGCGCGCCACGCCGCCGACCGAGTCGCGGATGTAGTCGTCGCGCAGCACTTCGTTGAGCGCGTTGAGCATCGGCACCTCGCGCTCGGCCAGGCGATCGTCCTGCACCTCGAGGATGCGGTACACGTCGCCCTTGAGCACGTGGTCGTCGTCGCGTTTGCCTTCCTCGAAGCGGCCCTTGAGCCCGGCGCTGTAGAACGTGGCGGCGTTGGACGACTGGTCGGCGCCGAACAGGTCGATGGTGACGCTGTAGTGGAAGTTCAGGTAGCGCTGGATGGTCTCCAGGTCGATCACGCCCGCGGCGCGTACCTCGGCGGGGTCCTGGATGTCGCGCTCGCGCATGACCTCGCAGGTGCGCTGGATCACGCGCGAGACGCCCGATTCGCCGACGAACATGTGATGCGCCTCCTCGGTCAGCATGAAGCGCGTGGTGCGTGCGAGCGGGTCGAACCCCGACTCCGCCAGCGCGCACAGCTGGAACTTGCCGTCGCGGTCGGTGAAATAGGTGAACATGAAGAACGACAGCCAGTCCGGCGTGCGCTCGTTGAACGCGCCCAGGATGCGCGGGTTGTCCTGGTCGCCCGAGCGGCGATCCAGCAGCGCCTCGGCCTCCTCGCGGCCGTCGCGGCCGAAGTGGCGGTGCAGCAGGTACACCATGGCCCACAGATGGCGGCCTTCCTCCACGTTGACCTGGAACAGGTTGCGCAGGTCGTAGAGCGACGGGCAGGTCAGGCCCAGGTGGCGCTGCTGTTCCACGGACGCCGGCTCGGTGTCGCCCTGCGTGACGATGATGCGGCGCAGGTTGGCGCGGTGCTCGCCCGGCACCTCCTGCCAGGCGGCCTCACCCTTGTGCTCGCCGAAGTGGATCTTGCGCGCGGCATCGGCCGGCTGCAGGAAAATGCCCCAGCGGTAGTCCGGCATCTTCACGTAGTCGAAGTGCGCCCAGCCGGACGGGTCGACGGACACCGCCGTGCGCAGGTAGACATCGTGGTGGTGCGAGCCCTCGGGCCCCATGTCGCGCCACCAGTCCAGGAAGGCGGGCTGCCAGTGCTCCAGCGCGCGCTGCAGGGTGCGGTCGTCGGACAGGTTGACGTTGTTGGGAATTTTCTGGCTGTAGTCGATGCTCACGCTGTGTCTCCTTGCGAGGGTGCCGTCCGTCGTGGGCGCGGCTTGTCTTGTGTGTCGTGAAGGGCGCGGGTCGGGGTTTGCCGGCCCGCGCAATGGCTACACGCGGTCCCAGTCGAAGCGGGCCTTGTTGCCGGTGCCGAACACCTTGAGCGCGCCGTTCTCGCCGACCGCGTTCGGGCGGTTGAAGATCCAGTTCTGCCAGGCCGTCAGGCGGCCGAAGACACGGGTCTCCATGGTTTCGCCGCCGCCGAAGCGCAGGTTGGCTTCCATGCCGGTCAGCGCGTCCGGCGACAGGCTGGCGCGCTCTTCCAGTGCGATGCGGATCTCGTCGTCCCAGTCGATATCGTCCGGGGCGGCGGTGATGAGGCCCAGCGAATCGGCCGACAGCGCATCGAGCGGTGCCCCGACGTGCTCGCGGACCGCGCCGAGCGCCCGCTCGTCGCCATAGAAGCGCGCGGCGAGCCGCGACAGGCCGTTCGGCATCGGGTACAGGCCAAAGTTGGCGGAAGAGACGAACACGCGCGGCGCGTCGTCGGGCGCGTCGGGCAGGTGCAGCATGTAGCTGCGGTCCGCCGCCAGCGCCAGTTCCAGCAGCGTGCCGGCAAAGCACGAGTCCGGCTCGATCAGCGCGATGAGGCTGCGCGACGACACGTCCAGCCGTGCCAGCGTGCGGCGCAGCATGCCGATGGTTTCGCGCACGAACCAGTGGTCGCCATGCGCCTCCAGCAACGCGTCGGCGGCCAGCATCTGGGCGGCGTCGCCCTCGGTCTTCAGCACCCAGATGCCGATGTCCAGGTGATTGGCGCGCAGCGTCAGGATGGCGTCGTCCAGCTCGCGCGCCATCTTCAACGGCCACCAGCCGGCGCCCGCGGCCACCAGGCTGGCCAGGTCCGCCGGCTGGTGCTTGTCCGGGCCGAACACCGTGATCGTTGCGCGGCGCGCGGCGCGGTCCAGGTGCACGCGCACGGTGTCGTAGCGGTAGCCGTCGGCCTCCACGGTGCGCGACAGCGGTGTGAGCGCCACGCCGTGGTGGCCCACCGGGCGGTTGCTTTGCGCGGCCAGCGCCAGCGCGCGTTCCTGCACGTACTCGGCGAATCGCGCCGGCTTGACCACCTCGTCGACCAGCTTCCAGTCCTTGGCGCGCTGGCCGCGCACGCCCTCGGTCGTGGTGCAGAAAATATCGGCGTGATCGCGGCGCACGTGGCGCTTGTCGGTCACGCGCGTGAGGCCACCGGTGCCGGGCAGCACGCCCAGCAGCGGCACCTCGGGCAGGCTGACGGCCGACGAGCGGTCGTCGATCAGCACGATCTCGTCGCAGGCCAGCGCCAGCTCGTAGCCGCCGCCGGCGGTCGTGCCGTTGCAGGCGGCGATGAACTTCAGGCCCGAGTGACGGCTGGCGTCCTCCATGCCGTTGCGGGTCTCGTTGGTGAACTTGCAGAAGTTGACCTTCCACGCGTGCGTGGACTGGCCGAGCATGAAGATATTGGCGCCAGAGCAGAAGATCCGCTCGCGCGCGCTGGTGAGGACCACGGTGCGTACCTCGGGGTGCTCGAAGCGGATGCGCTGCAGCGCGTCGTGCAGCTCGATGTCGACGCCAAGGTCATAGGAGTTCAGCTTCAGCGCGTAACCGGGGCGCAGGCCGCCTTCCTCGTCCACGCTCATCGACAGCGTGGCGACCGGGCCATCGAAGGTCAGTTTCCAGTGGCGGTACTGGTCGGGATGGCGCTCGAACGTGACGGGCGGGAATTCGGGGTGGGTGGAAGGCTGCGACTGGGTGGGGGCGAGGGCCGGCGCGGACATTGTTGTCTCCTTGATGCACTATAGTGCCGTGTGGCTTTTAATGAAATATAGTGCATGTGTTCGCGCGATGCAAGGCCGGCGTTGCGGTCATCCCGCAACGACTTGGGATGTCGTTGGCGTGCCCGGAGGTCAGGCGTCCAGCAGCTTCAGTTGGGCCTGCAGTACGGTGAGCGAGGCGGCGGGATCCTGTCCGCTGGTGTCGATCGCCACATCGGCGCGGGCGTAGAGCGGAGCGCGCGCCTGCAGGATGCGGCGCAGATCGGCCATGGCCTCGCGGTTGCCTTCCATGGGGCGCATGTCGCCCTGGGCCACCACGCGGGCCATGTGCTCCTCGGGTGTGGTCTTGACCCAGACCGTGTAGCAGCGCGACAGCAGCAGGTTGAACGTGGCCGGCTCCGAGACCAGGCTGCCTGGCGTTGCCAGCACCATGTCGTCGTGCTGGCGCAGCACGCGTTCCAGCGCGCGCATCTCATAGCGGCGGTAGGCGGCCTGGCCATACAGCGAGTGGATTTCCGACAGGCTGGCGCCGGCTTCCTGTTCGATTGCGGCGTTCAGTTCGACGAACGGCACGTCCTGTGCCTCGGCCAGCGCCCGGCCCAGCGTCGACTTGCCCGCGCCGCGCAGGCCGATCAGCGCAATGCGGCGATGGCGGGCATCGCGCGATTCGGCTGGCGCCAGCGCGTGGTGCGCGGCCTCGCGCACCCGCGCCAGTTCGCCGGCGGGCAGTTGCGCGAGCCACTGTACGAGCTGCGAGAACTCGGCGGCCTGCTGGCCGTTTTGTCCATCGACCTCGGCCAGCACGACCGGCAGCGGCACGTCCAGCGCGCCCGCGACCTGGCGCAGCAGCAGCACGGAGGCGTTGCCGGTGCCGGTTTCCAGGTTCGCCAGGTAGCGCTCGGAGACGTCGGCGCCGCGCGCGAGATCCTTGCGCGACATGCCGCGCGAGGCGCGCAGTGAGCGGATCCGGTCGCCCAGTTGCATCAGATAGGGGTCGCGTTCGCCGGCCTGGCGGTTGTCGGGGGTCGGCGGCATGTCAGGGTCGCGGCGCATGGCTGGCGGTTGGATGGGGTGCGGCGAGAAAGGCAGGCGGCATTATACGGCAGTGGCATCCCGTGACCGGGTGGCGATGCCATATAGTGCATACCCTTGCTTGCATAATAGGCGATATGAAATAAAATGCATCAGCGGCATGCGAGGACACCCATGACCGCGGCAAAAAAAGACAACCTGCCAGAGACCGGCCATTCCGCCGCGCAGCGCCGCGTCCGGGGACGGTACCGAGGAGTGGAGACATGATGCCCCCCCATCCCGCCGCCTGTCCCGAGGCGGCCGTCGTTGCCACGCTGCCCGCCCGCTACAACGCGGCGGCCGACCTGCTGTCACGCCACCTGCTCGCGGGCCGGGGCGGCAAGACCGCCTATATCGACGATGCCGGCACACTGACTTTTGCCGAACTCGACGCGCGCAGCCGTCGCTTTGCCGGTGCGCTGTTGCAGGCGGGCTTTCGGCGCGAGGAGCGGCTGCTGTTGTGCGCGCTCGACACCATCGATTTTCCGACCGTCTTCCTCGGCTGCCTGCTCGCAGGCATCGTGCCGGTGGCCGTCAACACGCTGCTGACGGCCGACGACTACGCCTACATGCTCGGCCACTGCGGCGCGCGGGCCGTGGTGGTGTCGCAGGCGCTGCTGCCGGCGATGACGCAGGCCATCGCACGGGCCGGCGAGAGCGGTACGGCCGCCCCGCAGGTCATTGCCGCCGGACCGCATGCCGGGCAGCCGCCCATCGGCAGCGTCGGCGCGATGGCGGATGCTGCCGCGCCGCTGACCGAAGCCGTGGCGAGCGGCCCCGACGATATGGCCTTCTGGCTGTATTCGTCCGGCTCCACGGGCCGGCCGAAGGGCACCGTGCATACCCACGGCAACCTGTTCCACACCGCGGACCTCTACGCGCGCCAGGTGCTGGGCCTGCGCGAGGACGACGTGGTGTTCTCCGCCGCCAAGCTGTTCTTTGCCTACGGGCTGGGCAATGCGCTGACGTTCCCGCTGTCGGTGGGGGCGACGACCGTGCTGATGGCCGAACGCCCGACGCCGCAAGCCGTGTTCCGGCGCCTGACCGCGCACCGGCCGACCGTGTTCTGCGGCGTGCCGACGCTGTTCGCCGGCATGCTGGCCGCGCCGGATCTGCCGCCACGCGAGGGTGTTGCGCTGCGCGTGTGCACGTCGGCAGGTGAGGCGTTGCCGCGCGATATCGGCGAGCGCTTCCAGGCGCATTTCGGCTGCGACATTCTCGATGGTATCGGCTCCACCGAGATGCTCCATATCTTCCTGTCTAACCGCCCGGGCGAGGTGCGCTACGGCACCACCGGCAAGCCGGTGCCCGGCTACGGGCTCAAGCTCCTCAACGAGCAGGGCGAGCCGTGCGGTCCGGGCGAGATTGGCGACCTCTATATACAAGGGCCGTCGGCCGCGCTGATGTACTGGGGCAACCGCGACAAGAGCCGCGATACCTTCGTCGGCGCGTGGACCAAGAGCGGCGACAAGTACGCGATGGATGCCGAGGGCTATTACACCTACGCGGGCCGCAGCGACGACATGCTCAAGGTCGGCGGCATCTACGTGTCGCCGTTCGAGGTCGAGGCCGCGCTCGCGCGGCATCCGGCGGTGCTGGAAGCGGCGGTGATCGGCGTGACGGACGCGGACGACCTGGTCAAGCCCAAGGCATTTGTCGTGCTGCGCCCTGGCCACCAGTGGCACGACGGCATGGCGGCCGAGTTGCAGGCGTTCGTCAAGTCGCAGCTCGCGCCATATAAGTATCCGCGCCAGATCGAATGCGTGGACGAGTTGCCCAAGACGGCTACGGGCAAGATCCAGCGCTTCCGGCTACGCCAGCGCGAGGAGGCGCGGCACGACGCGTCCGGGCAGCCGGCGGCGGCTATCATGTCCGCTCCCGTCAAGACATAACGAGAAGCGCAGCATGCAAAGCGAGAAGGTGGAGATTGCGTTCGACGGCCGTCAGATACGGATCGAGGTCCAGTGGCTGCGGCCGGAGCGCCGCGAGCGGCCGCTGGTGGTGTTCCTGCACGAAGGGCTGGGTTCGGTGAGCCTGTGGCGGGACTATCCGCAGCGCCTGTGCGAGGCGGGCGATTTTCGTGGGCTGGTGCTGTCGCGCTACGGCTATGGCCGTTCCACGCCGCGCCCGCGCGACGAGAAGTGGGGCGTGGACTTTATGCACCGGCAGGCGCGCGAGGCGCTGCCGGCGCTGTTCGATGCGCTCGGCATCGGTCCGGGACGCCCGCACGGTGCGCCCTGGCTGTTCGGGCACAGCGACGGCGGCTCGATCGCACTGATCTACGCCGCGAGTTTTCCGGATGCCGTGGACGGCATCACAGTGCTCGCGCCGCACATCATCGTGGAAGACCTGTCGGTGACGAGCATTGCCGCCACGCGGCAAACCTACCTGGACACCGACCTGCGCGACAAACTGGCCCGCCACCACGACGACGTGGATTCCGCGTTCTGGGGCTGGAACGACATCTGGCTCAATCCTGCCTTCCGTGACTGGGACCTGCGCCCGCTGCTGCCTCAACTGCGCTGCCCGGTGCTGGCCGTGCAAGGCGAGGACGACGAGTACGGCACCATGGAACAGGTCGAGGGTATCCAGCGATATGCCCCGCAGACCACCTTGCTTAAACTCGCCCGCTGCGGACACTCGCCGCACCGGGACCAGCCAGGACCGTTGACGGAGGCTGCCGTGCGGTATATAACTGCAAATACTTCATACTTAAAATAATCCAAGGATTCGCGACCCGCCCCCGTCGCGGGCCCGCCGGTTATGCCGCGCCGCTGCCTTGGCGCAGGCGTTGCACCGGCGGCCCGACTCCCGGGGCAGGCGACGATACCGGTTTCGAAGTGCCGACCGTTCGGGCCATCGCCGGCTTGACCACCAGGAGGAGATTCATGCAACGCTTCACATCGCGCAGGTTCGCGCCTGCCTGCCTTGCCGTCGCCGCCATGGCTGCCATGACCGGGGGCGCGCTGGCCCAGGGCACGCAGCCCGCGAAGATCAAGGTTGGCTTCATGCTGCCCTACACCGGCACCTACGCCGCGCTGGGCACGGCCATCGAAAACGGTTTCCGGATGTACGTGCAGCAGCAGGGCGGCAAGCTCGGCGGGCGCGAGATCGAATATTTCAAGGTGGACGACGAGTCGGACCCGGCCAAGGCCCCGGAGAACGCCACCAAGCTGATCAAGCGCGATCAGGTCGACGTCGTGGTCGGCACGGTGCATTCCGGCGTGCAGATGGGGATCGTCAAGGTCGCCAAGGAAAACAACACGCTGCTGATCATTCCCAACGCGGGTGTCGACGAGGCCACCGGCCCGCTGTGCGGCCCGAACATCTTCCGCTCGTCGTTCTCGAACTGGCAGCCCGGCTATGCCATGGGCCACGTGCTGGCCGATCGTGGCATGAAGAAGGTGGTGACGCTGACCTGGAAGTACGCGGCCGGCGAGCAGTCGGTCAAGGGCTTCAAGGAGGCGTTCGAGGCCAAGGGCGGCAAGGTGGTCAAGGAACTGAGCCTGCCGTTCCCCAACGTGGAATTCCAGGCGCTGATCACCGAGGTCGCGGCGCTCAAGCCCGACGCGGTCTTCGTGTTCTTTGCAGGCGGCGGCGCCGTCAAGTTCGTCAAGGACTGGGCGGCCGCGGGCCTGAAGGACAAAATCCCGCTGTACGGCTCGGGCTTCCTGACCGACGGCACGCTGGAGGCGCAGGGCGCCGCCGCGCAGGGGCTGGAGACCACGCTGCACTACGGAGACGGCCTGCAGAACCCGCGCGACAAGACCTTCCGGCTCGACTACGCGAAGACCTACAAGCTGCAGCCCGATGTCTACGCGGTGCAAGGCTATGACGCCGCCCAGTTGCTTGCGGCCGGCGCAAGCGCCGTCAAGGGCGACATGAGCCGCAAGCCGGAACTGATCAAGGCGATGGAGGCAACCCGGGTCGACAGCCCGCGCGGCGCCTTCACGCTCTCGAAGGCGCACAACCCGGTGCAGGACTTCTACCTGCGCAAGGTGGACGGCCGCGAGAACAAGGTCAGCACGGTTGCGGTCAAGGCGCTGGCCGATCCGGCGCGCGGCTGCCGCTTGTAAAGCGCGTTCGTAAGCGGCCGTTCGGACCGTATTTCGTCATCCCCGCGCACACCCCGATGGGGCACGTGGGCGGGGATCCAGCGATTTTGAAAGACACCGGGTTCCCGCGCGAGTGGGAACAACGGTGACTCCGGCATTTTCGCAGCATGGACATCGTTTCCTTCCTCATCCAGTGCCTGAACAGCGTGCAATACGGCCTGCTGCTGTTCCTTGTCGCCAGCGGCCTGACGCTGATCTTCGGCATCATGGGCGTGATCAACCTGGCGCACGGCAGCTTCTACATGCTGGGCGCCTATCTGGCCTTCACGCTGGCCGGGCTGACCGGCAACCTCTTCATCGCCATCCCGCTTGGCATCGTGCTGGCCGTGGCGTTCGGCTATGTGCTGGAGTGGCTGTTCTTCAGCTACCTGTACGAGCGCGACCACCTGCAGCAGGTGCTGATGACCTACGGCCTGATCCTGGTCTTCGAGGAGCTGCGCAGCATCCTGGTGGGCGACGACGTACACGGCGTGCCGATCCCGGCATTGCTGGATGCCGCGCTGCCGATCGGCAACGACATGACGTACCCGGTCTACCGGCTCTTCATCTCCGCGGTTTGCCTGCTGGTGGCCGGAGCCATGTACCTGGTGATCCGCCGCACGCGCCTGGGCATGATGATCCGCGCCGGCGCGACCAACCGCGAGATGGTGCAGTCGCTCGGCATCAACATCACGCTGCTGTTCCGCTTCGTGTTCGCGCTGGGCGTGGCGCTGGCGGTGCTGGCGGGCATGATCGCCGCGCCGGTGTCGTCGGTCTATCCGGGCATGGGCGCGCAGGTGCTGATCGTCTGTTTCGTGGTGGTCGTGATTGGCGGCATCGGATCGGTCAAGGGGGCGCTGGTGGCATCGCTGCTGCTGGGCTTTGTCGATACCTTTGGCAAGGTGTTCTGGCAGGACGCCGCGGGCGTGCTGATCTACCTGCTGATGGCGGTCATCCTGCTCTGGAAACCCCAGGGCCTGTTCAAGGCGGGTTGAGATGAAATCCACGGAAATTCAGGCCACCGGGGCCGCCGCGTCCGCCGGACAAGGGCGCCGCGCGCTGCTCGTCACGGCCGGCTGGCTCGTCGCGTTCGCCGTGCTGGGCACGCTGCCGTTCGTGCTGACCGCCGACAGCAACAAGTTCTACATCGAGCTGATCTCCAAGGTGATGATCATGGCGATCTTCGCCTTGTCGCTGCAGTTGCTGATCGGCTACACGGGCCTGGTCAGCCTGGGGCATGCCGCGTACTTCGCCGCGGCCGCCTATGCGACCGCGCTGCTGGCGCCGCAGGCCGGCCCCGGCAACGGCTGGCTGCTGCTGGTGGCGGCGCTGGCAGCCGCCGCGGCGCTCGCGCTGGTGGTGGGCGCGCTGGTGCTGCGCACGCGCGGCGTCTACTTCATCATGGTGACGCTGGCCTTTGCCCAGATGGTGTACTTCGTTTTCCATGACACCAAACTGGCCGGCGGCAGCGACGGCATGTATATCTACTTCCGGCCGGAATTCGGCCTCTTCGCCGACCGCCCGCTCACCATCAACGACCCGGCGCACTTCTACTGGCTGGTGCTGGCGGCGCTGGCGCTGACCGTAGGGGCGTTGACCGTGCTGCTGCGCTCGCGCTTCGGCCATGCGCTGGTCGGTATCCGTCACAACGAGCAGCGCATGCGCGCGGCGGGCTACGCCACCTATCGTTATCAACTGGGCGCCTTCGTGGCCGGAGGCATCTTTGCCGGGCTGGCTGGCTACCTGTACGCCATCCAGTTCGGCTTTGTGAATCCCGAGATCGCCTCGTGGCACCAGTCGGGCAATGCGATGCTGATGGTGATCCTGGGCGGGGTCGGCAGCCTGGCCGGCGCGGTCCTTGGCGCGTTCTCGTTCGTGCTGCTGGCCGAGTGGTTCAGCACGCTGACCAAGCACTGGCAACTGCTGATGGGCGGCTTCATCATCGTCGCCGTCGCGCTGCTGCCGCGCGGACTGGTGAGCCTCGCGGCCACGCTGCGTCAGCCCTCGCGGCGGGCGGGGCACGGCAAGGATCACGGCGGGCGCGGCAAGGGCGCGCGCCAGGGCCGCAACAGGGAGGCCGTATGAACGCACCGGTCCTGCAGGCGGACAAACTGACGCGGCGCTTCGGTGGGCTGACGGCGGTGTCCGAGGTCGACCTGACCATGCAGTTGCATGAGATCCACGCGGTGATCGGCACCAATGGCGCCGGCAAGTCGACGCTGATCAATATGCTGTCGGGCGAGCTGCCGCCGTCTTCCGGCCGCCTGCAGTTGCAGGGGCACGACGTGACCGGCTGGTCGCAGCCGCGGCTCGCGCGCCACGGCATCGGGCGCAGCTACCAGCGCAACAACATCTTCCTGCCGCTGACCGTGCGCGAAAACTGCCGGCTGGCCGCTCAGTCGCGCGCACAGCGGGCCTGGCGCCTGTGGGAAAGCGCGGGTGGCTGCGCCACCAGCCACGCGCTGGCCGACGAGGCGCTGGAGCGCGCCGGGCTGGCCGCCCACGCGGGCCGGCTGGCCAGCGAACTGGCGCACGGCCAGAAGCGGCAACTGGAGGTGGCGATGTGCCTGGCCACGCAGCCGGTCGCGCTGCTGCTGGACGAGCCGCTGGCCGGCATGGGCGCGGAAGAGTCCGCCCGCATGCTGGAATTGCTGCGCGGTCTGCGGGAAGGGCATGCGATCCTGCTGGTGGAGCACGACATGGACGCCGTGTTCGCGGTGGCCGACCGTATTACCGTGATGGTCAACGGCGCGGTGATCGCCTCGGGCAGCCCGGCGGACATCCGCGCCAATCGCGAGGTGCAGGTCGCCTACCTGGGCGAGCACGACGAAGCGGAAGCCGAACTGGCGGGAGGGGCCGCATGAACCCGGCGATCATCGAGGCCACGGGCATCCACGCCTGGTATGGCACCAGCCATGTGCTGCGCGGCGTGGATTTCCGCGTCGGCGTGGGCGAGACCGTTGGACTGCTCGGCCGCAACGGCATGGGCAAGAGCACGCTGTTGCGCACGTTGCTCGGGCACGTGCGCCAGCGCGAGGGCGAGATCCGTGTTGCCGGGCGCGATTGCTCGCAGGCCCAGCCCCACGAGGTGGCGCGGCTCGGCGTCGCCTACGTGCCGGAAGGGCGCGGCATCTTCCCGAACCTGTCGGTGCGGGAGAACCTGCTGATGGCAGCCCGCAAGGGCTGCAACGGCCGCAACGACTGGGATGAGGCGCGCGTGCTGGATCTGTTTCCACGTCTCAAGGAGCGCCTGTCGCACGGCGGCCAGCAACTGTCGGGCGGGGAGCAGCAAATGCTCTCGATCGGCCGCGCGCTGATGACCAACCCGGACTGCCTGGTGCTCGACGAAGCCACCGAGGGCCTTGCGCCAAAGATCGTGCGCGAGATCTGGCAGGTGATCGCCACCGTGCGTGCCACCGGCATTGCCTCGGTGGTCGTCGACCGCAACGTTCACGCCGTGCTCGCCACCGTGGACCGGGCGGTCGTGCTGGAAAAGGGGCGCGTCGTCCTCTCGGGCGTTGCCGCCGAACTGGCTGCGCAGCCGGCCGCACTGGACCGCTACCTGGGTATTTGAGGGTGTGCTGGCGATAAAGTGACTCTTGTTACTCTTTGTGGCGCGCCCACAACGGCGGCTCCGGCCGGCCAGCGGCGGCGCGCATGCCGGCCAGGATCGGCCAGGGCTTGACCGTACCGCGCTTCGCTCGCATGCTTCGCGGGTCATGGGGCGTTGGGGCAGCGCTTTCCGCAGTGGCCGTCTCACGACACTTCCTCTAGAATGGCGCCCGTTTGTGCATTGCAATAAAAGTGGACGACAAAGCGATTATTGCGTCGTACCGATTGCGAGTGCATAGGGTGTCCCTCGATGGCGCTCGCGAACCGGTCAACCAGAACCAGATCCATGACCCAACCCTCAACAACCAGCCACTACTTCGTTGAAAGCCCCAGCACGCGCGCCCTGGTGATCGGTGCGATCGGCGTGGTCTTCGGCGATATCGGCACCAGCCCCCTGTACGCGCTGAAGGAGTGTTTCAGCCAGGAGCACGGCATCCCGTTCAGTCCCGATGCCGTTCTCGGCATCATCTCCATGCTGTTCTGGGCGATGATCATCGTCGTCTCGCTGAAGTACGTGCTGTTCGTGATGCGGGCCGACAACGACGGCGAGGGCGGGGTGCTGGCGCTGATGGCGCTTGCGCTGCGCACGGCGGCCCCACGGTCGCGGATGGCCAGGCTACTGATGATGATGGGCATCTTTGGCGCCTGCATGTTCTACGGCGACGCCGTCATCACGCCCGCCATTTCGGTGCTTTCGGCCGTGGAGGGGCTGGAGATCGCCGCGCCCGGGCTGTCCCAGTTCGTGATCCCCATTACGCTGGTGATCCTGTGCGCGCTGTTCTTCATCCAGCGCAGCGGCACGCACGCGGTAGGCAAGCTGTTCGGCCCGATCATGACGGTGTGGTTCCTGGCCCTCGGCGCGCTCGGTGTGTTGCACCTCGTGCATGCGCCGTCGATCCTGATGGCGGTCAGCCCGCACTACGCGATCAGCTTCCTGATGGAGCATTCGCTGCAGGCCTTTGTCGTGCTGGGCTCCGTATTCCTGGTGCTGACCGGCGCCGAGGCGCTGTACGCCGACATGGGCCACTTTGGCGCCAAGCCGATCCGCTACGGCTGGTTCATCCTGGTGATGCCGTGCCTGATGCTCAACTACTTCGGCCAGGGCGCCATGCTGCTCGGCAATCCCGCGGCAATCCAGAACCCGTTCTACCTGATGGTGCCGGAGGCGTTGCAACTGCCGATGGTGCTGCTGGCCACGGCGGCGACGGTGATCGCCTCGCAGGCCGTGATTTCCGGCGCCTTCTCGCTGACGAGCCAGGCCATCCAGCTCGGCTTCGTGCCGCGCATGCGCATCCGCTACACCTCGGCCGCGGAAATCGGCCAGATCTACCTGCCGGTCATCAACTGGATCCTGCTGGTGCTGGTGGTGATCGTGGTCCTCGCCTTCAAGAAATCCGAGAACCTGGCCGCGGCCTACGGCATCGCGGTGACGACCACCATGGTCATCACCACGTTCCTCGCCGTCGTGGTGATGCGCAACGTGTGGAAGTGGAACACCGTCATCGTCACACTGATCGGCCTCTCCTTCCTGCTGGTGGACTTGGCGTTCTTCTCCGCCAACCTGCTGAAGATCGCGGAAGGCGGCTGGTTCCCGCTGCTGATGGGCGGCACGGCGTTCTTCCTGCTGATGACCTGGTACAGCGGCCGCAAGTTGCTGCGCGCGCGCAGCCTGGAAGACGGCATCCCGCTGGAACCCTTTATCGCTGGCCTGCTGGCCCATCCGCCGCACCGCGTGGAGGGCACTGCCGTGTTCCTGACCGGCAACACCGAATCCGTGCCGGTAACGCTGCTGCATAACCTCAAGCACAACCGTGTGTTGCACGAGCGTGTGGTGTTTCTCTCCTTCGTCACGCGCGACATCCCGTATGTGGACGACGACCATCGCCTGACCAGCAAGGATCTCGGCGGCGGCGTGGTGATCCTGAAGTCCGAGTATGGCTTCAAGGAAACGCCGGACGTGCACAAGGTGCTCGATCTGGCGCAGCGCAAGCTCGGAATGCAGTTCGAGCTGATGGAGACGTCGTTCTTCATCGCCCGCGAATCGGTCATTCCCTCCAAGCTGCCAGGGATGTCGATGTGGCGCGAAAGCCTGTTTGCGTGGATGCATCAGAACGGCGCGAAACCGTCGGACTTCTTCTCCATTCCGGCCAACCGGGTGGTGGAGTTGGGAACGAAGGTGGAGATCTGACCGGTTCCTGCCGCGTTGTTCTGGTCCCGTTGGTTGGAGGTTGAGTCCGACGGCCAACGCGGCAACTCAGGCGGTCAGATAAAAGCAAAAACGGCTTTGGTCCCAGGACCAAAGCCGTTTTTTTTCGCCGGGAGCACGCGCCCCGCAGGCGCGCCGCGCTTACCGCTTCAGCTTGGCGAATGCCGCCGCCATGGCGCCAGCCGGCTCCGGCTCGCGGCGGCCGGCGCCGAAGTTCTTCCCGCCACCGGCCCGCTGGCCGCCCCGTTCGGCGCCCCGATCTCCACCGCCGGCGCGCGGACCCGCGCCCGTCTGCCCCGGCTCGTCATCGAGCCGCATCGACAAGCCGATCCGGTTGCGCTTGACGTCGACCTCCATCACCTTGACCTTGACGATCTGCCCGGCCTTGACGGCCTCGTGGGCGTCCTTGACGAACTTGTTCGACAGGGCCGAAATATGCACCAGGCCGTCCTGGTGCACGCCAATGTCGACGAACGCGCCGAAGGCCGCCACGTTGGTGACCACGCCTTCCAGGATCATGCCCGGCTGGAGGTCCTTGACGTCCTCCACGCCGTCCTGGAAGGTCGCGGTCTTGAACTCCGGGCGCGGGTCGCGGCCCGGCTTTTCGAGTTCGGTCAGGATGTCCCGCACGGTCGGCAGGCCGAATGACTCGTCGGTGAACTGCGCCGGCGAGAGGCCACGCAGCGCCTCGCGGTTGCCCATCACGTCGGGCAGGCCCTTCTTGATGTGGTCGAGGATGCGCTGGACCACCGGATAGGCTTCGGGGTGAACGGACGAGCGGTCGAGCGGGTTGTCGCCGGTATTGATGCGCAGGAAGCCGGCGGCCTGCTCGAACGTTTTGTCGCCCAGGCGCGGCACCTTCTTGAGTGCGTCGCGGTTGGCGAACGCGCCGTTGGCGTCGCGGTATTCGACAATATTACGCGCGAGCACGGTGTTCAGGCCCGACACGCGCGCGAGCAGCGGGGCGGAGGCCGTGTTGGCGTCCACGCCCACGGCGTTCACGCAGTCCTCGACGACGGCGTCCAGCGCTCGCGCCAGCTCGCGCTGGTTGACGTCGTGCTGGTACTGGCCCACGCCGATCGACTTGGGGTCGATCTTGACCAGTTCCGCCAGCGGGTCCTGCAGGCGGCGCGCGATCGACACGGCGCCGCGCAGCGATACATCCAGGTCGGGGAATTCCTTGGCCGCCAGTTCGGAGGCCGAGTACACCGACGCGCCGGCCTCGCTGACGACAATCTTGGTCAACTTCAGGTCCGGCGCCTGGCGCATCAGATCCTGTACCAGTTTGTCGGTTTCACGGCTGGCGGTGCCATTGCCGATCGAGACCAGCGCCACGCCGTGCTGCTTGGACAGGCGGGCGAGGGTGGCGAGCGAGCCGTTCCAGTCGCGGCGCGGCTCGTGCGGGTAGATGGTGGCGGTTTCCAGCACCTTGCCGGTCGCGTCGACGACGGCGATCTTGCAGCCCGTGCGGATGCCCGGGTCGACGCCCATCACCGCCTTCGGGCCGGCCGGCGCGGCCAGCAGCAGTTCGTGCAGGTTGCGGCCGAACACCTTGATCGCCTCGGCTTCGGCGGTTTCGCGCAGTTGCGTCAGCAGCTCGGTTTCCAGGTGCGGTTGCACCTTCACGCGCCAGCACCAGCGGCAGACGTCCGACAGCCATTTGTCGGCCGGGCGGTTCAGGTTCTGGATGCCCACGTGGCGGGCGATCATGCCCTCGCACGGATGCGGCACCATCGCGTCCTGCTCTTCGCCCAGGCCCAGCTTGACCATCAGCACGCCCGCGTTGCGGCCGCGGAACAGCGCCAGCGCGCGGTGCGACGGCACGGTGCGGATGGTTTCGCTGTACTGGTAGTAGTCGCGGAACTTCTCTTCCTCCGCGGTTTCCTTGCCTTCCATCACCGACGAAGCCACCACGCCGTGGCTCCACAGGTGCTCGCGCAGCTTGCCCAGCAACTCGGCCGTCTCGCCGAACTGCTCGGACAGGATGTCGCGGGCGCCGTCCAGCGCGGCCTTGGCGTCGGGCACGCCGCCCTCGGCGGTCGGGTTGCCGTTCACGTACTTGGCGGCCTCGGCCTGCGGATCGAGCGTCGGGTCGGCCAGCAGCGCCTGCGCCAGCGGCTCCAGGCCGCATTCGCGGGCGATCTGGGCGCGCGTGCGGCGGCGGGGCTTGTAGGGCAGGTAGAGGTCTTCCAGCGTCTGCTTGGTATCGGCGGCCTCGATGGCGGCGCGCAGTTCGTCGGTCAGCTTGCCCTGTTCCTCGATGGACGCGAGGATGGTGGCGCGGCGGTCTTCCATGTCGCGCAGGTACAGCAGGCGCTCTTCCAGCGTGCGCAGTTGCGTGTCGTCCAGGTTTTCGGTCACTTCCTTGCGGTAGCGGGCAATGAAGGGGACCGTGGCGCCTTCGTCCAGCAGGCCCACGGCCGCCGCCACCTGGCGGGGTTGAACGGAGAGCTCGGCCGCGATGAGCGACACGATCTTTTGCAAGACGGCAGCAGGAAGGTTGGACATCTGGAAATCGGTCAGTCGAAAGCGGGGCATTTTGCCATAAGAACTCATTTCATAAGGAGGAAGAGGACGCGTTCCAGCCAGGCGCGGCGCAGGCTAGGCACGGGCCGCCGGCCTTGGTCATTCCAAGGTCAAGGCCCGCAACGACGCCTGCGCCGCGCCTGGCTGGAACCCGAAGGGAAGGCTGCTGCCGGGCCGCATGGCGTTGTTGTGGCCTCCTTGCGTGGAGTGACCACGCCGCGTTGGCCACGCCTAGCCCTGCGGCCCGGCAGCAGCCTTCGCGCCTCTTGCTCCTTATGAAATGAGTTCTTGGCGCCCACTGCCGAGCACATGCCCGATGCGGATGTGGCAGGCGCGTTTCTTCGCCGGCCACGCGCGTGGCCGGCGCACGGCAGGATCGGGTGCCAGTGCTAGAATTCGGGCATGATCGTCAAGCCACATCCGGCCGCCGTGGAGGCCACATCGCTGGCCGCCCGCCAGGCGGCAATCCCGGCCATGTTTCCAGCCATGTTCCCGTCAACGCCCGGGCGTCGCCCGCGGTTCGCGCAGGTGGCGCTGCTGGCCGCGCTGCTGGCCGCCGGCCTGGCCCCTTTACGCGATGCCCACGCCCAGGCGTCCGCGCCGCGTGACTTTGACGCCGAGCGCCGCGCCATCGGAGATTCGCGTGCCTGGACCAACTACCGCTTCGCCAAGGCGGAGCGCGACTGCTACAGCACCTATTTCGTCAACCACTGCATCGACCAGGCCAAGGAGACGCAGCGGGGGGAACTGGCGCTGCTGCGCACGCGCGAGCTGGAAGTCGGTGACGCCGAGCGTGCCTTCAAGGCCGCCAAGCGCGACCAGGAACAGGCGCTGCGCCAGGCGGAATTCGAGGCCGGCCAGCCGGGCCGCGCGGCCAACGAGAAGGCCAGCCGGGAGTCCTACGAGCGCAAGCAGCAGGAACAGCAGTTGCGGGACGCCCAGCATGCCGCCGATGCGCCTAGTCGCGCCGCCAACGCGCAGGCGCACCAGGAAAAGCAGGCCGCGTTCGATGCGCGCATGAAGGAGGCGCAGAGCAAGGGAGCCGAAGATGCCCGCCAGCGCCAGCAGAATGTAGAGGCCTACGAGCAGAAGCAGCGCGATGCCGCGCAGCGCCAGAAGGACCTGGACGAGCGTCGTGCCAGGGCCAAGGAACAGCAGGGATCGGCGTCCGCGCCGCGCCCGTTCGGTTTCTGAGCGCCGCGGCGGCGATGCCGTCACGGCAGGGGAGATCCATATGGACAGCAACCTGAACACGCTGGAGCGGCAGATCATCGAGTTGCAGATCGAGCACCGCGACCTCGATTTCCTCATCGACCGGCTCTCCACGGATACCGGTCACGACGAACTGCAGCTCAAGCGCCTGAAGAAGCGGCGGCTCAAGCTCAAGGACGCCATCACGCTGCTGCAGTTGCAGCTCGAACCCGACGTGCCCGCCTGAGCCGTTCCGCCTTGCTCCCGAGGCACCCTGATCGCCCGATTCCACGGTCGCGCTGCTGCATCCCGCGACGCGACACCTGAAAGCCAGCCTTGTCCCAGCCCGCCGCTACTCCCGATCTGCTTGAATCCGCCGAAGCGCCGGCCAACGTGCCCGCCGACGGCGCGAGCGATGCCATGCCGGCGGCCGCCGTCGCCACGCAGCAGGCGCAGGCCGCGCAACTGGCCACCATCTTTGCCGACACCGGCACGCTGGCGCAGGCCATTCCCGGCTATCGCCCACGGCAGTCGCAGCAACGCATGGCCGAGGCGGTGGGTGGCGCCATCGCGCAGAACGACACCGTGATCGTGGAGGCCGGCACGGGCACTGGCAAGACCTATGCGTACCTCGTGCCGGCCATGTTGTGGGGCGGCAAGGTTGTCCTCTCCACCGGCACCAAGAACCTGCAGGACCAGTTGTTCCTGCGCGATATTCCCACAGTCCGGCGCGCGCTGAACGTGCCCATCTCGGTGTCGCTGCTCAAGGGACGCGCCAACTACGTCTGCCACTATCACCTGGAGCGCGCGCAGGCCAACGGCCGGCTCGCATCGCGCCAGGACGCGGCATGGCTGCGCGAAATCGCGAGTTTCGCCAAGACCTCGTCGTCCGGCGACAAGGCGGAACTGGCCGCCGTGCCGGAGAACGCCCCGGTCTGGCAACTGGTCACGTCCACGCGCGATAACTGCCTGGGCGCGGAGTGTCCGAACTACAAGGACTGCTTCGTGATGAAGGCCCGCAAGGAGGCCCAGCAGGCGGACCTCGTCGTGGTCAACCACCACCTGTTCTTCGCCGACGTGGTGCTGCGCGACACCGGCATGGCCGAGCTGTTGCCGGCGGCGAACACCGTGATCTTCGACGAGGCACACCAACTCCCCGAAACCGCAACGCTCTTTTTCGGCGACACGCTGTCCACCAGCCAACTGCTGGAGATCGCCCGCGACACGGTGGCCGAAGGGCTCTCGCACGCGCGCGATGCGGTCGACGGGGTCGCCACCGCCGCGCCGCTAGAACGCGCCGCGCGCGACCTGCGCCTGGCGTTCAGCAAAGACAACGCCCGCATGGCCATCGGGCAGATCGAGGCCGATGCGCGCATTGGCGAGCCATTCTTCGACACGCTGGAGGCGCTGGACACCGCGCTGTCCACGTTCGTCGAACATCTGGAGAGCCAGGCCGAGCGGGCGGAGACGCTGCAGCAATGCCACCGCCGCGCGGTGGAACTGGAGCAGCGTCTGGCCGCGTGGCGCGACGACGGCAAGGCGGCCGCGCCCGCCGCGCCAGCCGATGCGACCAATGACGCCGGCGGCGCGCTTTCCGCACCGCCCGCGCCCAGCGGCCCCGACACCGTGCGCTGGGTCGAGGTCTTTTCGCATACCGTGCAGTTGCACCGCACGCCGCTGTCGATTGCGCCGATCTTCACGCGCCAGCGCGAAGGGCAGCCGCGCGCGTGGGTCTTCACGTCGGCCACGCTGTCGGTCAAGGGCAACTTCGCGCACTATGCCGCGCAACTGGGGCTGGACAAGGACCGGTCGCTCACGCTGCCCAGCCCATTCGACTACGCCAGGCAAGGGTTGCTGTACGTGCCGCGCGACCTGCCGCCGCCGCAGTCGCCGCAATTTACGGACGCTGTGGTGGCTGCGGCGCTGCCGCTGATCGAGGCCGCCGGCGGGCGCACGTTCCTGCTTTGCACCACGCTGCGCGCCGTGCAGCGCGCCTCGGACCTGCTCTACGACGCATTCGCCGAGCGTGGGCTGGAGTTGCCGCTGCTGGTGCAGGGGCAGGCGAGCCGTACGGAACTGCTCGACCGTTTCCGCGAGCTGGGAAACGCCGTGCTGGTCGGCAGCCAGAGCTTCTGGGAAGGTGTGGATGTGCGTGGCGAGGCGCTGTCGCTCGTCATCATCGACAAGCTGCCGTTCGCGCCGCCCGACGACCCGGTGCTGGCCGCGCGCATGGAAGTGCTGCAGAAAAAGGGACTGAGCCCCTTCGCGGTGCACCAGTTGCCGCACGCGGTCATCACGCTCAAGCAGGGCGCCGGCCGGTTGATCCGCTCGGAATCCGACCGCGGCGTGCTGGCGATCTGCGACACGCGGCTGGTGGAAAAACCCTACGGCGGCCAGATCTGGCAAAGCCTGCCACCGTTCACGCGCACGCGCGAGGCCCAGACGGCCGTGCGGTTCCTGGAGGCGCTGCGGGACGGGGGCGAGGGGAGCGGCGAGGAAGCGGCCGCCGAGGCATCCACGCCGCAGGCGTAGTCGACGGCTATCGTCGGCGGCATGACGCCATTCGCCAACGACCAATAAAAAAGCCCGACCGACGTCGGGCTTTTTCACATGCGCAGGCGTGGCCTCAGAACACTTCCCACCAGGCCTTGTCCTTGCGGCGCTCGCCGTACTTGATGTAATCGCTGTTCGGGTAGTTGCGCTCCATCACGCGGGCGGTGTCGTCGCGCAGGTCCTTCATGCCCATCGAGTCATACGAGCGGATCATGATGTAGAGCGCTTCCTCGTTGGCCGGGGCACCGTCGTAGTCCTTGAGCGCCTGCTGGGCGCGGTTGACGGCGGCCAGGTACGCCCCGCGCTTGTAGTAGTAGCGCGCGGCATGGACCTCGTGCTGGGCCAGCGAGTTGACGATGTACTGCATGCGCGAGGTGGCGTCAGGCGTGTACTTGCTCTGCGGGAAGCGCGTGATCAGCGTGTTGAACGCATCGTAGGCGGCGCGCGCGGCCTTGGGGTCGCGCTCGCTCAGGTCCTGGCCCGAGAAACGGCCCAGCCAGCCAAGGTTGTCGTTGAAGTTGATCAGGCCCTTGAGGTAATAGGCGTAATCGACGTTGGGGTGGTTCGGGTGCAGTTGGATGAAGCGGTCCACCGAGGCCAGCGCCTGCGCCGTCTCGCCATCCTTGTAGCTGGCATAGGCGGTGTCGATCTGCGCCTGCTGCGCATAGCGACCGAACGGATAGCGGCCTTCGAGCTTCTCGTACAGCTTGACGGCGCGTGCGTAATCGCCGCCATCGAGCGCAACCTTGGCTTCCGAATATAATTTGTTGGCCGACCAGCCGGCCGTTTCGTCGGGTTGGTCGGCGAGCAGGCCGCATGCCGACAGCATGACGCAGCCGCCTGCGAGCAGAATCGCTCCAATTCTCGCGCGCCAATTCGCGCGTTTCATGCTCAGCAATTGCATGGGCAACGTATCCCGAATGAAGAAAAATAGCGTCAAGCATTATAGCCCAAGCCCCGCGCCCGAATCCGAAGGTTCGGGCAAGGCTCGTCAGAACCCGGGTCAGGCCGATCTGGCCGCGGAAAACGAAGAATTCGACGAACTTGCCGAGGGGGCGCCGATAGTCGCCACCGGCGAAGCCATGGTGTCGCTCTCGCTGGAGGTCGACAGCGCGGCACACGGCGAGCGCCTCGACAAATTGCTGGCGCGCCACTTCAGCGAGTTTTCCCGCAGCCGGATCCAGCAGTGGATCGAGGACGGCGCCGTGCTGGTCGACGGCGAGCCCAGCCGCGCCAAGGCCTCCGTGCAGATGGGCGAGCGGATCGAGGTCCGCCCGCAGGCCGCGCCGGAAAGCCAGGCTTTCACGCCGGAAGATGTGCCGCTCTCGGTGGTCTACGAGGACGGCGCGCTGCTGGTGATCAACAAGCCCGCCGGCCTGGTGGTGCACCCGGCGGCCGGCAACTGGAGCGGCACGGTCCTGAACGGCCTGTTGTACCGCGATCCGGCCGCGGCCAGCCTGCCGCGCGCGGGCATCGTGCACCGGCTCGACAAGGAAACCTCGGGATTGATGGTGGTGGCGCGCACGCTGACGGCCCAGACCGACCTGGTGCGCCAGTTGCAGGCACGCACGGTCAAGCGGCACTACATCGCCCTCGTGTGGGGCGCCACGCCCGACGATGGCACCATCGATGCGCCGATCGGCCGCGATCCGCGCGAGCGTACCCGCATGGCCATCGTCCACACCAACAGCGGCAAGCCGTCGCGCACGCATTTCCGCACGCTCGGCACGGTGCCGCTCGGGCGCAGCCATGTGTCGATGGTGGCATGCAAGCTGGAAACCGGCCGCACGCACCAGATTCGCGTGCACTTCGAGTCGATCGGCCACCCGCTGGTGGGCGATCCCGTCTATCACCGCGCGACGCAGCGCGGCCAGCGGCCGGCGATCCGCGTGCAGCTGCCGGTGCCGCTCGAACGCCAGGCGCTGCATGCGTACCGGCTCGGCCTGATCCATCCGGTGACCGGCAAGGGCAAGTCCTGGCAGGCGCCGCCGCCGGACGACCTGCAGGCGTTGATCGACGCGCTGGACTTCGAGGGTGCCGCCGCGCAAGAGGACGAAGAGGACTGGCAAGAGGGCTGGGTGGAGGTCTGGGAGGGCGAGGATGACGACTGAATCGACCGCGCCCGCATCGCCCTGGCTGGTTCCCGACTGGCCGGCGCCTGCCCGCGTGCGAGCGCTGGTGACGACGCGGCAGGGTGGCGTGAGCCATGCGCCTTACGGCCTGGCCGATGGCCGTGCTGGCGGCCTCAACCTTGGCACGCACGTCGGTGACGATCCGGCGGCCGTGGCGGAAAACCGCGCCCGGCTGGTCTCGCGGCTGCCGGCCATGCCGCGCTGGCTCGACCAGGTGCATGGCTGTGCCGTGGCCACGGTGGACCATGCGCCGGAAGCGGCCGCCACGCCGCCGCAGGCCGACGCCAGCCTGGCTGTTGCGCCTGGCCGGGTCTGCGCGGTGATGACGGCGGACTGCCTGCCCGTGCTGCTGTGCGACCGCGCGGGCACCGTGGTCGGCGCGGCGCATGCCGGCTGGCGCGGGCTGTGCAACGGTGTGATCGAGGCCACGCTGGCGCGGATGCAGACGCTGGTTGGGGGGGCGGCGAGCGGGAAATCGAGCGAGTCCGCGGGCTGGATGGCGTGGCTTGGCCCGGCCATCGGGCCGAGCGCGTTCGAGGTTGGCGCGGAGGTGCGGGAAGCGTTCCTGCGGCAAGCCGCGCCGGGCGAGCTGGACCGTGTGGAGGCCGCCTTCCGCGCGGGCGCGCCCGGCAAGTACATGGCCGATATCTACGCGCTGGCGCGCACGCGCCTCGCGCGCGCGGGATGCACCGATGTGCATGGTGGCGACATCTGCACGGTGACCGACGCCGCGCGCTTCTACTCCTATCGCCGCGACGGCGTGACGGGCCGCATGGCGAGCCTGATCTGGCTCGCGGACTGATCCGGCGTCCGCCCGATCACGGCTTGTCGCGCGGGGCGTCGGCCTCGCGCGACGATTCCTGCGCAGGCTCCCGCGCGGCGGCATCCTGCCGCTCGCGCTCCTCCTGCGCTTCCCTGGCCTTGTGCCGCTGCCGTCGGCCGGGCGTTCCCATGATGTACATCACGATCGAGACCGGCGCTACCCCATAGAAGAGGAAGGTCGCCATGCCCGCGACCACGTTGTGTTCCGTGATGGCCATCATCAGTGCCACGTACAGCCATCCAATCGCCACGATGTACATCAGACTTTCATCCTTCTCGCGTACCCTCCCCACGCAGGGGAGGATTCCGCCCATGAATTCGGGCCGCCGCACCGCAGGTCGGGTGTTTGGCCATGTCGGCCGCCGGACGCGGATTTCCGCATTGACAGCGCAGACGTTGCAAGGCAACAATGGCCTCGAACATTGCGAAATCCCGAGCGCATCGGGGTTTTGCGCCGGCAAGCATACCGTATGACGCTGCAAGCCGAAGCGTCGGGGCATGCCGGGAAGTCAGGCGGATCGAAGGGCAGCGTCTTTCGGCCCGCCTTCTCATATCGGCGGCAAAGATATCGACGGCAAAGGTATCGACGGCAAAGAGACGATTAGATCATGGCGACCGGCAAAGGTGCGGCAGCTTCCACTACGGAAGACAAGTCCCAACCGTTCACGTCCACGCCGGGGCCATTGGATCCAGCCGCATGGCTGGCGTGGTCCCGTCAGTGGCAGGCCCAGGAGGCCAACGGGAAAGCGGCAATGCCCGGCATGCCCGGGCTGGAGTCCCTCGCGGGGGTAAACGGCATGGGCGTCAAGATCGCGCCCGGCCAACTGGCTGACATCCAGCAGCGCTATCTGCACGATTTCTCCGCGTTGTGGCGTGCCATGACCGGGGGCGACCCCGAGGGCGCGGGCCCGCTGCACGACAAGCGCTTCGCCGGCAACGCGTGGCGCAACAACACGCCGTATCGCTATGCGGCGGCGTTCTACCTGCTCAATGCACGGGCGATGACCGAGATGGCCGACGCCGTGGAGGCGGATGCCAAGACGCGCCAGCGCATCCGCTTCGCGATCTCGCAGTGGGTCGACGCGATGTCGCCGGCCAACTTCCTCGCCACCAATCCCGATGCGCAGGCCAAGCTGATCGAATCCGGCGGCGAGTCGCTGCGCGCGGGCGTGCGCAACATGCTCGAGGACATGACTCGCGGCAAGATCTCGCAGACGGACGAGACCGCCTTCGAGGTCGGCCGCAACGTCGCGGTGAGCGAAGGCGCGGTCGTCTACGAAAACGAGTACTTTCAGCTGCTCCAGTACAAGCCGCTGACCGACAAGGTCTACGAGCGTCCGCTGCTGCTGGTGCCGCCGTGCATCAACAAGTTCTACATCCTCGACCTGCAGCCGGAAGGCTCGCTGGTTCGTCATGCGGTGGAGCAGGGACATACGGTGTTTCTGGTCTCGTGGATCAATCCCGATGCGTCGATGGCCGAGCGCACGTGGGATGACTACATCGAGCACGCGGCCATCCGCGCCATCGAGGTCGCGCGCGACATCAGCGGCCAGGACCAGATCAACGTGCTGGGCTTCTGCGTGGGCGGCACGATTCTTTCGACGGCGCTGGCGGTGCTGGCCGCGCGCGGCGAGCGCCCGGTGGCGAGCCTGACGCTCTTGACCACGCTGCTCGATTTCGCCGACACCGGCATTCTCGATGTCTTCGTCGACGAGGCCCATGTGAAGCTGCGCGAGGCCACGCTCGGCGGCCAGGCGGGCACGCCGTGCGGGTTGCTGCGTGGCGTGGAGCTGGCCAACACGTTCTCGTTCCTGCGGCCCAACGATCTGGTCTGGAACTACGTGGTCGACAACTACCTGAAGGGCAACACCCCGGTGCCGTTCGACCTGCTGTTCTGGAACGGCGACGCCACCAACCTGCCGGGGCCCTGGTACTGCTGGTACCTGCGCCACACCTACCTGCAGGACGAACTGAAGGTGCCCGGCAAGCTGACCGTTTGCAACGCACCGGTCGATCTCTCCATGATCGATGTGCCGACCTACATCTACGGCTCGCGCGAGGACCACATCGTGCCGTGGACGGCCGCTTATGCCTCGACCGCGCTGCTGTCGAACGACCTGCGCTTTGTGCTGGGCGCCTCCGGGCATATCGCCGGCGTGATCAATCCGCCGGCCAAGAACAAGCGCAGCCACTGGACCAACAATGCGCTGCCGCCTTCCGCCCAGGACTGGCTGGCTGGCGCGCAGGAGCATCCCGGCAGTTGGTGGCCCGACTGGATGGCCTGGCTGGGCAAGCGGGCCGGCAAGAAGCAAGCCGCGCCCTCGTCTTACGGCAACAAGCGCTACAGCGCGATCGAACCGGCACCAGGCCGCTACGTCAAAACGCAGGCCTGACCCCCGCGGATCGGCGCGTTCGCCGCCGGTCCGGTTGTCGGATTTCTCGGTATCCGTTCGTTGAAGAAAGAGGTTTCAAATGACTGACGTTGTCATCGTATCCGCGGCCCGCACCGCGGTTGGCAAGTTTGGCGGCTCGCTCGCCAAGATCCCCGCGCCGGAGTTGGGCGCAATCGTCATCAAGGCCGCGCTCGAGCGCGCCGGCATCAAGCCGGAGCAGGTGAGCGAGGTCATCATGGGCCAGGTGCTGACGGCCGGCTCGGGCCAGAATCCCGCGCGCCAGGCATCGCTCAAGGCCGGGCTGCCGGCCATGGTGCCCGCCATGACGATCAACAAGGTGTGCGGCTCGGGCCTGAAGGCCGTGATGCTGGCGGCCAACGCCATCATGTCGGGCGAGGCCGAGATCGTGGTGGCCGGCGGCCAGGAAAACATGAGCGCCGCGCCGCACGTGCTGCCGGGCTCGCGCGACGGCTTCCGCATGGGCGACACCAAGCTGGTCGACACGATGATCGTCGACGGCCTGTGGGACGTCTACAACCAGTACCACATGGGCATTACCGCCGAGAACGTGGCCAAGGAATACGGCATCACGCGCGAGGCGCAGGATGAATTCGCCGTCGGCTCGCAGAACAAGGCCGAGGCGGCGCAGAAGGCCGGCAAGTTCGACGAGGAGATCGTGCCGGTGCTGATCCCGCAGCGCAAGGGCGATCCGGTTGCGTTCAAGAGCGACGAGTTCGTGCGCCAGGGCGCCACGCTCGACAGCATGACGGGCCTGAAGCCCGCGTTCGACAAGGCCGGCAGCGTGACCGCGGCCAATGCCTCGGGCCTGAACGACGGCGCCGCCGCCGTGGTCGTGATGTCGGCGGCCAAGGCGAAGGAACTGGGCCTGACGCCGCTCGCCACCATCAAGGCCTACGCCAATGCCGGCGTGGATCCCAAGGTGATGGGCATGGGGCCGGTGCCGGCCTCCAAGCGTTGCCTGTCGCGCGCCGGCTGGGGCGTGTCCGACCTGGACCTGATGGAAATCAACGAAGCCTTTGCCGCGCAGGCGCTGGCCGTGCATCAGCAGATGGGCTGGGACACGTCCAAGGTGAACGTCAACGGTGGCGCCATCGCGATCGGTCACCCGATCGGCGCCTCCGGTTGCCGCATCCTGGTCACGCTGCTGCACGAGATGAAGCGGCGCGACGCCAAGAAGGGCCTGGCCTCGCTGTGCATCGGCGGCGGCATGGGCGTCGCGCTCGCGGTCGAGCGCGGCTAAAGAAGAGGGGTAGCCGGCGCACCAGGCATCCCTTCGATGCTTGGGGTGCGACGGTGTCGATAACAATGGAATAACAAGCCAATCAGGAGTGGACATGACTCAGCGCATTGCATACGTGACCGGCGGCATGGGCGGCATTGGGACCGCAATTTGCCAGCGGCTTGCCAAGGAAGGCTACAAGGTGGTGGCAGGCTGCGGCCCGAATTCGCCGCGCCGCGAACGTTGGATCGAGCAGCAGAAGGCCCTCGGCTTCGAGTTCATCGCCTCCGAAGGCAACGTGGCCGACTGGGACTCGACCAAGGCCGCTTTCGACAAGGTCAAGGCCGAGGTCGGCGAGGTCGAGGTGCTGATCAACAACGCCGGCATCACGCGTGACGTGGTGTTCCGCAAGATGACGCGCGCCGACTGGGACGCGGTGATCGACACCAACCTGACGTCGCTGTTCAACGTGACCAAGCAGGTGATCGACGGCATGGCCGATCGCGGCTGGGGCCGGATCATCAACATCTCGTCGGTGAACGGGCAGAAGGGCCAGTTCGGGCAGACCAACTACTCCACCGCCAAGGCCGGCCTGCACGGCTTCACCATGTCGCTGGCGCAGGAAGTTGCCACCAAGGGCGTGACCGTCAACACGGTGTCACCGGGCTATATCGCCACGGACATGGTCAAGGCCATCCGCCAGGACGTGCTGGACAAGATCGTCGCCACCATCCCGGTGCGGCGTCTGGGCGAGCCCGAGGAGATCGCCGCGATCTGCGCCTGGCTGGCTTCGGAAGATGCCGGCTTTGCCACCGGCGCGGACTTCTCGCTGAACGGCGGCCTGCACATGGGCTGAGCGGAGCCGGCGCGGACGGTGTCAATCGCGCCGCGCCGGACTTCGCGAGACGCCCGCCGCCAGGTGGGCGTGCCGAGATTGCGGCGCCGCATCCAGCGCGCTGCACAAGCCCGGCGCGGGCATGCGCCGGGTCTCTCCGAATACTGTTTCACCGGGGCGGGGTACCCGCAAACCGTTCCTGCGTGCGGGTTTTCCTTAGGCATTCCCGTCCACAGGCCGGCTTTTCATAGTGCTTTGTTGAGCATAGAATCAGGGCAGAAACCACCCTCGCACCAAAGCCGGGCGCGGCGCGAACGTTGCCTGCAGGACATTTCCGCCAACTGCCGGGCGGAATCGCGGATCGCAACGCCGGCACACGGGCGGCCCCCGATTTGCGCACTGCATTGCATGCAGTGCAGCACGTGCATCAGCGATGACAAAAGGATAGAGCAACGATGGCCACGACAAAAAAAGGCGCAGAGCGACTGATCAAGAAGTACCCGAATCGTCGGCTCTACGACACGCAGACCAGCACCTACATCACGCTGGCCGACGTCAAGCAACTCGTCATGGACTCCGAGGACTTCAAGGTCATCGACGCCAAGTCCGGCGACGAACTCACGCGCAGCATCCTGCTGCAGATCATCCTAGAAGAAGAAACGGGCGGCGTGCCCATGTTCTCCAGCGCCATGCTGTCGCAGATCATCCGCTTCTATGGCCACGCCATGCAGGGCATGATGGGGACGTACCTGGAAAAGAACATCCAGGCCTTCATCGACATCCAGAACAAGCTGGCCGAGAACTCCAAGGGCCTGTACGCGGGCGAACCCTTCAGCCCCGACATGTGGTCCCAGTTCATGAACATGCAGGGGCCGATGATGCAGGGGATGATGAGCAACTACATCGAGCAGAGCAAGAACCTGTTCGTGCAGATGCAGGAGCAGATGCAGAGCCAGGCGAAGAACATGTTCGGGACGTTCCCGTTCAACCAGCCGAACAACGACAAGAAGTAAGCGGCACGGCTCGCCGGCGCCCGCCGGCGGGCACTTTCGGCAAGGCGGCGCGCGGCGGCCGCTCAGGGTAAAATCGCGGTCGTTCTGGCGACGGAGGCTGTCTGGGCCGCCCGCCGCCTTCCCCTATTGTGGCGTGCCGTGCTGCGGACTCGCCCCCCACACCGCGTGTGCCCCATGTCGTCTGAATCCAATCTGTCCAACTCCGCGCCGAAAGTCGGCTTTGTTTCACTTGGCTGCCCCAAGGCCCTGGTCGACTCCGAGCAGATCATCACCCAGCTGCGCGCCGAGGGCTATGCCATCAGCGGCACCTATGACGGCGCTGACCTGGTGGTCGTCAATACCTGCGGCTTCATCGACGAGGCCGTCCAGGAGAGCCTGGATGCGATCGGCGAGGCGTTGACCGAGAACGGCAAGGTCATCGTCACCGGCTGCCTGGGCGCGAAGAAGGACGCGGCGGGGCACGATATCGTGTCGTCGGTGCACCCCAAGGTGTTGGCCGTGACCGGCCCGCACGCGCTGGGCGAGGTGATGCAGGCGGTGCATACGCACCTGCCCAAGCCGCACGATCCGTTTACCGACCTGGTGCCGGCGGCGGGGATCAAGCTGACGCCCAAGCACTACGCCTACCTGAAGATCTCGGAAGGCTGCAATCACCGTTGCTCGTTCTGCATCATCCCGTCGATGCGCGGCGACCTGGTCTCGCGCCCGGTGGCCGAGGTGATGCTGGAGGCCGAGAACCTGTTCAAGGCCGGCGTCAAGGAACTGCTGGTCATCTCGCAGGACACCAGCGCCTATGGCGTGGACGTCAAGTACCGCACCGGCTTCTGGAACGGCCGCCCGCTCAAGACCCGCATGACCGAACTGGTGGCGGCGCTGGGCGAGTTGGCGGCCCAGTATGGCGCCTGGGTGCGCCTGCACTACGTGTACCCGTACCCGCACGTCGACGAGATCATTCCGCTGATGAACGGTGGCCATGTGCTGCCGTACCTGGACGTGCCGCTGCAGCACGCGCATCCCGATGTGCTCAAGCGCATGAAGCGCCCGGCAAACGCCGAAAAAACCATGGACCGCATCCGCGCCTGGCGCGAGGTGTGCCCGGACCTGACCATCCGCAGCACTTTCATCGCCGGCTTCCCGGGCGAGACCGAGGCAGAGTTCCAGACCTTGCTGGATTTCATCTCCGAGGCCGAACTGGACCGCGTGGGCTGCTTTGCCTACTCTCCGGTTGATGGCGCCACCGCCAACGACCTGCCGGGCGCGTTGCCCGACGAGGTGCGCGAGGAACGTCGCGCACGCTTCATGGAAGTGGCGGAGGAAGTGTCCGCCCGTCGCCTGCAGCGCAAGGTCGGCCAGACGCTGCGCGTACTGGTGGACGAGGTGAACCAGGATGGCGGCATCGGCCGGTCGTCCGCGGACGCGCCGGAAATCGACGGCCTGGTCTACATCGATCCGCCGGCATCGGCAGCACAGCGCTACCGCGCCGGCGAGTTCGTCGAAATCACGATTACCGGCGCCGACGGCCACGACCTGTGGGGCGAGGTGTCGGAAGGCGCCATTAGGTAAAAGTACGGTCGTTCGATTTCCGCCGGCCGCCGCTATACTGTGCGCTGCAACATAACTCAATGGAGACTGTGATGACGCGTGAAGTGGTGGTTGTCAGCGGCGTTCGCACCGCGATCGGTACCTTCGGCGGTAGCCTGAAGGATCTGGCCCCGACCGAGCTGGGCGCCATGGTGGTGCGCGAGGCATTGGCCCGCGCCACGGTGTCGGGCGACGACGTCGGGCACGTGGTGTTCGGCAACGTGATCCAGACCGAGCCGAAGGACATGTACCTGGGCCGCGTGGCCGCGGTCAACGGCGGCGTGTCGATCGACGCCCCGGCCATGACCGTCAACCGCCTGTGCGGTTCGGGCCTGCAGGCCATCGTCAGCGCCGCGCAGTCCATCCTGCTGGGCGACGCCGACATCGCCATCGGCGGCGGCGCCGAGAGCATGAGCCGCGCGCCGTACCTGGCGCCGATGGCCCGCTGGGGCGCCCGCATGGGCGACGCCAAGCTGGTCGACATGATGCTCGGCGCGCTGCACGACCCGTTCCATACCATTCACATGGGCGTCACGGCCGAGAACGTGGCGAAGGAATACGACATTTCGCGCGCGCAGCAGGATGAAACGGCGCTGGAATCGCACCGCCGCGCGTCGGCCGCCATCAAGGCCGGCTATTTCAAGGACCAGATCCTGCCGGTCACACTGAAGTCCCGCAAGGGCGACGTCGTGTTCGACACCGACGAGCACGTGCGCCACGACGCCACCATCGACGACATGACCAAGCTCAAGCCGGTCTTCGTCAAGGAAAACGGCACCGTGACGGCGGGCAACGCGTCCGGCCTGAACGACGCCGCCGCCGCGGTCGTACTGATGGAGCGCGCCGAGGCCGAGCGCCGCGGCCTGAAGCCGCTGGCTCGCCTGGTGTCCTACGCGCACGCCGGCGTCGATCCCAAGACCATGGGCATCGGCCCCGTGCCGGCCACCCGCAAGGCGCTGGAGCGCGCCGGGCTGTCGGTCGCCGACCTGGACGTGATCGAGGCCAACGAAGCCTTCGCCGCGCAGGCGTGTGCCGTCAGCAAGGCGCTGGGGCTCGATCCGGCCAAGGTCAACCCGAACGGCTCCGGCATCTCGCTCGGCCACCCGATCGGCGCCACCGGTGCGCTGATCACGGTCAAGGCGGTGCACGAACTGCAACGCGTGCAGGGCCGCTACGCGCTGGTGACGATGTGCATCGGCGGCGGCCAGGGCATTGCGGCCATCTTCGAACGACTCTAAGTTATTTCCGAGGACCTTCCTTGCGTTTCCCTCTCCGTACCGTCCCGCGTCCGTTCTCCCTGGCGGCTGCCGCCGCGCTGACCCTGACCCTATCCGGGCCGGTGTCGGCGGCGGGCGACACCGTGTTGTCGACCGGCCCCGTCGTGGTGGGCGGCGCCGGGCAGCCGGATAGCCTTGGCATCAACCAGGCCATCCGCGATGGCGAGGCGAAGCGCGGGACGGCGCTGTCCACCGGTACCTTCAAGCCCTTGTCGCCGCGCGCCGAGTACGCGTCGCTGCCTGTCTACGTCGGCAAGGTGGGCGACAAGGCGGTCCGGTTGCGGCTCGGACCCAAGCCCGATGAACGCGACAGCGTGCGCGGCGAGTACACGAGCGGCGGCGCGCCGGGCGTGCGCCTGCTGGCGGGAGAGTGGGAAGATGGCACGTTCCTGATGGAAGAGTCGGACGACGGCACGCGCGTGTCCGGCAACTGGGAAGGCACCATCGACAACGCCGGCGTCGTGCGCGGCAACTGGACCGATGCCTTCAATCCGGCCATCATCCTGCCATTTATGATCCGGCCGCTCGGCTTGCTGGTGATTCCGCCGTTCGACATGACGCCCAACAGCGGCGTCACCTACGCGCCGCCGCCGCCCAAGTCGTCGATCTCGGGCTGGTAGTTTCCTCTCCGGGCAATCCGGGCAGGTGGGGCGTTTTCTCAAAATCGCGGTGATGACGGCCTGGCCCTGTGGACAGGCCGTCATTTGCTGGTAAGCTCGAACGGTCATCGAGTTTCGTCCGCGCAGCGCCGGCATGCCGCCGGACCTTGCGCGGCAGCCAAGGAATCCGCCGTGTCAGACCATCCACAGTCTCCCGAGTCCTCCCAGTCTTCGCCGTCCGACCAGCCGGCATCCCGGCATTACCTGCAGACCGTTGCGGTCCAGCCGCAACTGGACATCGCGCCCGGCTTCGACTCGTTCTCGCCGCCAACGCATCGCGGGTCCACCGTGGTGTTCCGCAACCTCGCCGAGCTGCGCGCCCATGGCGACGGCGCCACCACCTACTGGCGATACGGCCTGCACGCCACGCCCACCAGCGAGGCGCTGTGCCAGCATTTGGCGCTGATCGAAGGTGCGCGCCACACGCTGCTGCTGCCGTCCGGGCTGGCCGCCATTTCGCTCGTCTACTTCACCTTGCTCAAGACCGGCGACGACGTGCTGGTGCCCGACAACGTCTACGGCCCCAATCGCGATCACGGCGAATGGCTGGCGCGCGACTTCGGCATCACGGTGCGTTACTACGACCCCATGATCGGCGCCGGCATCGACGCGCTGATCCGGCCCAACACCCGCCTGATCTGGATGGAGTCGCCGGGCTCCGTGACCATGGAAGTGCCGGACTCGCTGGCCATCGTGGCCGCGGCCCGCGCGCGGGGCGTCAAGACCGCCATCGACAACACCTGGTCCGCCGGCGTGTACTTCCGTCCGTTTGAAAAGGGCATCGACATCTCCGTGCAGGCGCTGACCAAATACCAGTCCGGCGGCAGCGACGTGCTGATGGGCGCCGTGCTGACGCGTGACGATGCCCTTCATGACCGACTCAAGCGCACACGCATGCAGATGGGCTGGGGCGTCTCGGCCGACGACTGCTATCTGGTGCTGCGTGGCTTGCCCAGCCTGCCGGTTCGCCTGGCCGCGCACGACCGCGCGGCGCGCGAGGTGGCCGAATGGCTGAGCCAGCGGCCCGAGGTGGTCAAGGTCTTGCATCCCGCGCTGCCCGATTGCCCGGGGCATGCGGCATGGAGACGGGACTTCACCGGCGCCACCGGGCTGTTCGCCATCGTGCTGCACGCGCGCTATACGCGTGCGCAGGTCGATGCCTTCGTTGAAGCGCTGCGTCTGTTCGCAATCGGCTGGTCGTGGGGCGGGGCGCACAGCCTGGCGGTGCCGTACCACGTGCCCTCGATGCGCCCGGCAGGCGCCTGGCCGCCGGCCGGCTGGCGCGACGCCGGCGAGCTGGTACGGCTCTATATCGGCCTGGAAGATACGCGCGACCTGATTGCCGATCTGCGCGCGGCGATGGAGCAGCAACTGGTGGGTTGATGGTCCGCCAGCCCCTCTAGCCTGACGGGAGAGGGGCGTTCGGGTCTCAGCGGGCGTCTGCTTCGGGCAGAGCCTGCGGCGCCGATTGCCGGGCGTGCGTGGCCGGCATGGCCCATACCGACTCGGCCGGCCCGTTCTTCGCACGACGCTGCGTGGCGCGGGCCAGCACAACAAAGCCGACGGCCAGCGCCACGGCGCCGATATCGAAGCCCGCCACGGCCCAGCGGCCATGCAGCGCGGCACGGAACAGGTGGTCGCCGGTCAGGATGGCGTTGGAGAGCGGTACGGTCAGTGCGGCCAGTGCCGCCACATAGAGCAACTCCACCGCCGCGCGCACCGGCGGGCGTAGCAACGCCCAGGCAATCGCGGCCCCGAAGACCGGCCAGTACACATAGCTGACGGCGCGCTCCGGCCACAGCAGCGCGGCCGGGAAGCAGAGCGCCACGCCAATGCAGCAGCCAATGCAGACGCCCACGGTTGCCTGCGCCAGCATGCGGTGCACGCGCGGCTGTTCGGCCTGACGGACCTTGCGGCGCGACTCGATCCACAGCAGGTTGCCCGAGTAGAACAGGAACGCGCCGGCCAACCCCGCCAGCAGGTAGACAAAGCGCACGGCCTGGTCGCCAAAGGTGCCGTAATGCAGGGCGAACATCGCGCTGTACAGCGCATGGTTGCCATCGCGGGCGCCGGCGGCCTGATTGGCGATCAGCGAGCCCGCCTTGGGCTCGCCGGCGGCGGCATGGATGCCGATGGCGCCCAGGTTGCCAAGCGCCTGCGTGCTGCTGCCGCGGACTTCCGCCACGGCGTTGGCGTCGCCATAGCGCTGGAAGCGAATGGCTTCCGGCGTGAAGCGTTCGCCGCCGGCCCGTTCGGCGATGGCCAGCAGTTGCGCCGACGGCAGCGTCGGCGCGGGGCGGCCGGCCGCGGCGGCCACTTCCGGCGCCGCGCCGGTGGCCATTGGTACCGCATCCATCAGCTTGCCGTTGAAGGTCAGCAGGTTGAAGACCGTCATCAGGATGATCGACAGGCAGAACACGGCCCCGGTCACCGCAAAGACCAGATGGAACGGCAGGCTGAACAGGCCGATCACGTTGTGCGCGTCCATCCAGAACCGCTTCAGGTTGCGGCCTGGGCGCACGGCGAACAGGTCTTTCTTCAGGCGCGGCAGGTGCAGCAGCACGCCCGACACCAGCGCCAGGCCGTACAACACAGAGATCGCCCCCATGAAATACATGCCCGGGATCGCCATGCCCAGCGAGTAGTGCAGCGAATTCAGGAAGGCCGACAGCTCGCCGGTCACGTGGTCGAGCGATGTCTGCCGCTGCGACGCGGCGTCGCCGCCGAGCCGTGCGCCGTTTATGTGCTGCCAGGCGCCGGCCTTGTCCTGCCAGTAGGCGTTGAAGTCCGGCTCCTCGTGGCTGGGCAGGCTTACGTACACACTGTTGGCCGCCTCCGGATGCACGGCGATGAGCTTTTGCACGAAGGCGTCGACCTGCGGGCCTTCCGCCTGGATCTCGGCCTGCGTCGCGCCGGTCAGTCGCGCGGGCGACTGCCACACGTGGATCTCGTGGTGGAAGACCGTGATCGCCCCGGCGAAGAACGCGATGAAGAGCGCCCAGCCCGCCATCAGGCCAACCCAGGTATGGAGCGTCTGGTACAGGCGCAGTGTTGTGGTTTTCATGGCGGATTCCTTACATGACCGGCGGCACGGCGGGGATGGCGTGCATCGCGTGCAGGCCCCAGGTCAGCCCGAACCCGGCCAGGTTGGCGCCCGCCAGCCACAGCCAGGCGGCCAGGCTGGTGCGGAACAGCAGGGAGAGGCTGATAATCGCGACCCATGCCGGCAGGCAGAGCAGCAGGGCGGCCACCAGGCCACTTTGCCATCCACCCGGCAGCCAGACGATGCCGAGCGTGCAGAGCGCGAACGCCAGCGGCAGGCCGAGCAGCGTGCCGGCAAGCCATTTGGTGCCCATCATGCCGTCCTCCGTGCGGGCTTGCCGCGGCCGCGCCGGTGATGGACGTAGGTGCCGACGAACGGCCACAACGACAGGCTGCACGTCAGCACGATCAGCGTTGCCGCGATGGCGACGGGCCAACCTTCGGCTACTGCCATGACCCACGCGCTGGCTGTCGTCAGTGCCATGCCGAGCCAGAACAGGACTGGCGGCGCCAGCGGGCGGGTGTCGCCGCCGTCGGCGGAAACGAGGAGAACCTGGTTCGGCGCCGCCAGATACCAGCAGGCGGCCGCGGCCAGGCCAAGGAGAACAGCAAATCCTTGCATGAAGTTGAAGCGCGACAGGGCGCTACCGGTCTGCGGAAAATCAAATAATAATGATTCGCATTTGTTATTGCAAACAAATCACGTTATAGGAAGGGACTTCTACGGCACAGCGAATTGGCGCGACGCCATCCAAGACAATTAAAAGCGTCTTATGAGTCGCTTTTGTTGGCTCGGCGGGGCGATCAGGGAGGGATGCGTGACCGCGCACGCGCGAGTGTGCGTGCGGGAAAGGAGGGAAAGCCGTGTATGGGCGGCGGGACGGCCGGAACGCTTTGCGGCGCTGCGGCCCGCGCCGCCGTCAGTGCGGGAACAGCGCCAGCAGGCCGTCCAACCCCACGTGGTTGAACGCGACGCTGGCTTGCGCGCGGACCACGGGCTTGGCGCGGAAGGCGACGGACAGGCCGGCGACCGCCATCATCTTCAGGTCGTTGGAGCCGTCGCCCATCACGATGGCCTGGTCCGGCGTGGCGCCGAACTGCGCGCAGACTTCCTGCACCGTGCGCGCCTTGACGTCGGCGTTGACGATTTCGCCGACGACATTGCCGGTCAGCTTGCCGTCGACGATCTCCAGCGTGTTGGCGCGCGTGACGTCCAGCCCCAGGCGCGCCTTGAGCTTCTCGGTGAAATGGACGAAGCCGCCCGACACCAGCAGTGTGCGCAGGCCGAGCGACTGCACGGTTTGCAGCATCCGCTCGGCGCCCGGCGACAGCTTCAGGCGCTCGTCATAGACGCGGTCGAGCACGCTGGCATCCAGGCCCTTGAGCAGCGCCACACGGCGGCGCAGGCTCTCGTTGAAATCGGTGATCTCTCCGCGCATGGCGGCTTCGGTGATGGCGGAGACCTCGGCCTTCAGGCCGCAGAAATCGGCGATCTCGTCGATGCATTCGATCGTGATCAGCGTCGAATCCATGTCCATCGCCACCAGCCGGAAGTCCGACAGGCGGCGCCCGGCCGGCACCACGGCCCAGTCGATGCCGCGCGGGCCGCAGAAGTCGTCGAGCGCGGCGCGCAGCGTTGGCGTCAGCGGGGCGCAGTCGTCGGCGGCGGCGATGGTGTCGGCGCGCGGCACCAATGGCGTGGCGCCGGCAAGGGGACGGATGGCTTCGAGATCGGCGGCGGACAGCGGGGTGAGGCTCTGGAGGATCAGGGGCATGGTGGGTGGAGGGCGGCGCACGTATGTGTGTCGCAGCCTGCTTCTTGCGCGGCGGGGAAAAGCGGTATTGTAATCGGGCGTTGGTTGGAGGGGGCTTTGGGGTAGTTGTGGCTATTGTTGTTGCGGCGTTGGTGCTTTGGGCCAAGGGCTTGTTTCACATCCCCCTTCGGGGGCTGCGAGTCACTTTCTTTCGTCTGGAAAGAAAGTAACCAAAGAAAGCAGACTCCTGGCCGGAGGGGCAGACCCTTTAGGGGTTGCTAGGGTGGTCGTGTGGGATTGCTGGGCCTGCGGTTCTGCGTGAATCTGCCGATCGCGGATCTGGCGGCCACGATCTCCCGACTGTCTCTACGATTCGTGGTGAGGCAATACGCTGCATGCGTAAATGGAGCCTCCGGCTTCTGCCGTTCGCGGCGCGAGCCACCACGCTCAGCCAGCTTTGCGGATTCGTCGTGGGCGCGGTGGCTCCTGGGCTGGGGCGGTGACTGTCGGCCCCCGGCCACTTGGGCCCGGGGGCCGACAGTCGCTTCTGCTTCTGTCTTCCGCTTACTTCTGCGCCATCACCATATAGTCCACCGTCAGGTTCGACAGTGCCCGCACGCCGTTGAGCAGCGCCGGCTCGTCCACGTAGAACTCGGGCGAGTGGTTGGAGGCTGCCTTGGCGAGGTCGGTGCCCTTGGGCGTCACGCCCAGGTTGAAGAACAGGCCCGGCACTTTTTCCTGGTAGAACGAGAAGTCCTCGGACGCGGTGGCCTTGGGCACGATCAGCCAGTTGCCGTCGCCGGCCACGCGCCGCAGCGTGGGGGCCATCTGGTCGGTGAGCGCGGGCTGGTTGACGGTGGCGTTGTAGAGTTCGACCACCTTGAAGGTGGCCTCGGCGCCCGCGCTGCCGGCGATGGCTTCGGTGGTGCGCTTCATGCGCGCGTGGATGTCTTTCTTCATGCCTTCGTCGTAGGTGCGCACGGTCCCCATCATCTCGACTTTTTCCGGCACGATGTTCATGCGGTTGCCGCCGTGGATGGTGCCGACGGTGATGACCGACGGCTCCAGCATGGCGTTGACCTGCCGGCTCTGGATGGTCTGCAGGCCGAGCACGATCTGCGAGGCCACCACGACGGGGTCGATGCCCGCCCACGGCCGCGCGCCGTGCGTCTGGCGGCCCTTGACGTCGATCCAGAACTGGTCGGCCGCCGCCATCGACGGCCCGCTGCGCCAGCCCAGCTTGCCCGATTCCAGCCCGCTGCTGACGTGCAGGCCAAAGATGGCGTCCACCTTCGGGTTGTCGAGCACGCCTTCGGACACCATTTGCTTGGCGCCCCACATATTGCTGCCGTTCGGCTCAAAATCAGCCGGGCTTTCCTCGGCCGGCTGGAAGATGAACTTGACGGTGCCGGGCAACTGATCCTTCATGCCGGCGAGCACGTCGGCAGTCGCCATCAGGATGGCCACGTGCGTGTCGTGGCCGCACGCGTGCATGACGTCGACCTCCTTGCCCAGGTACATGCCCTTTGCCTTGGAGGCGAACGGCACGTCCACGCGTTCCTTGACCGGCAGCGCGTCCATGTCGGCGCGCAGCGCCACCACCGGGCCGGGCTTGCCGCCCTTGAGCACACCGACGACGCCGGTCTTGGCCACGCCGGTCTTCACGTCCATGCCGAGCTTGCGCAGGTGGTCGGCCACCAGCTTCGCGGTGCGAGTCTCGTAGTTGCCCAGTTCCGGATGCTCGTGAATGTCGTGACGCCAGGCGATCAACTGGGCTTCCACGGCCTTGGCGCGCGTTTCGATCTGCGCGTGCAGCGCGTTGGCGTCGATGGCCGCGCCCGATGCCGGCGCTGTCGTCTGCGCAGCGGCGGTGGCAGGCAGGCTGGCCGCCAGCAGGGCGGCGGCCAGCGACAGCGCCCTCAGCGTGTGGCGGGAAATGGCGTGGGAAGCGGTGCGGCGTGCAGCCATGAAGAGGTCTCCGTTGTTGTCGTTGGCGTGGAAAGCGTGGTCTAACGGATGCCGAGGCTGTCGCGCGTGCGTGTGAGCGCAAACAGGCTGATCACGGCGCAGGCCATCAGGTAGAAGCTTGGCGCCAGCTTGCTGCCGGTCGCACCGATCAGCCAGGTCAGGACGAACGGTGCGAAACCGCCGAAGATGGTGACCGCGATGTTGTAGCTGAGGGAGAGCCCCGTGGTGCGGGTCTGCACGGGGAATATCTCCGACGCCAGCGCGGGCAGTGCGCCGAAGTACAGCGTCATCATCAGCCCCAACATCACCTGCACCGTCAGCATGATGCCGAAGGTGGGGTAGGTGGCGAGCAGCCAGAATATCGGCCAGATCGTTGCCAGCAGCAGCGCGGCGGCCATCTGCATCAGCGGGATGCGGCCGTAGCGGTCCGACCAGTGCCCGACCAGCGGCGCAAACAACATCTGGATCACGCCCGTCGCCAGCGTGGCGGCGAACGCCGTGGACGGCGGCAGGCCGAGTTGCTTGACGGCGTAGGTCGGCATGTACAGCACCAGGTACGTCGAAACCGTGGCGACGATGACCACGCCCATCGCCAGCACCAGCTGTTCCTTCTGGTGTCCCAGCGTATCGCGCAGCGGCGTCTCGGTGGTCTCGCTCTGCAGGAACTCCGGGGTTTCGTCGACATGGCGGCGGATGTAGTACGCCACCGGGCCGATCAGCAGCCCGAACAGGAACGGAATGCGCCAGCCCCACGACTGCATCTGCTCGGCGCTCAGGTTGCCGGTCAGCACCGCGCCGAAACCCGCCGCGAGGATGGTGGTCAGTCCCTGGCTGGCAACCTGGAAGCTGGAATAGAAGCCGCGCCGCCCCGGCGCGTGCTCGGCGAGGAACGCGGTGGCGCTGCCGAACTCGCCGCCGGCGGAAAAGCCCTGGATCATCCGCGCGATCACGATGCCGGCCGGCGCCAGCACGCCGATGGACGCATATGTGGGCAGCACGGCGATGATCAGCGTGCCGATCATCATCAGCAGGATGGACAGCGTCAGCGCGGCGCGCCGGCCGTGGCGGTCGGCATAGACGCCGATGACCACGGCGCCGAGCGGACGCATGAAGAACGAGACGCCGAAGGTGCCCAGCGTCAGCAGCAGCGACGTGGTCTCATCGCTGGCAGGGAAGAAGAGTTTGGAGATGGTGACCGCGAAGAAGCCGTAGACCACCAGGTCGAACCACTCCAGCGCGTTGCCGATCGAGGCGGAAATGACGGCGCGCCACGGATGCGGCGCAGGGTGTGCGGCATCTGCGCGGCTTGCGTTGCCAACCGAAACTGCAGTCATGGTGTCTCCCTGTTTGGTGTTCTGGCATGACGACAATCACGAAATCCAACGTCTGGCGCGGCGATGCCAACCGGCATGCCGCGCGCGCGGGCTATTGCAGCCGCAGGCTGTCCACCACCTTGTGCAGGAACGCCTCGCAGGCCGCCAACTGATCGAGCGAAACGAACTCGTCGGGCTTGTGGGCCTGCTGGATATCGCCGGGGCCGCAGACCACGGCCGGGATGCCGGCGCGCTGGAACAGGCCCGCCTCCGTGCCGTAGGCGACCTTGTTGACGTCGCGGTCGGCGGTCAGGGCGCGCACCAGTTGCGTGATGGCTTCCTGCTCGGCCGCGTCCAGCGAAGGCGCGGCAGCGACCTTGCTGATGGCCAGGTTCGCGTCGGGGTGCTCGGCGCGCATCTTCGGCAGCAGCACCTCGTTGGCGTAGCCCTGGATGCGGGCGAAGATCGCCTCGGGGTCCACGCCGGGCAGGTTGCGGAACTCGAACACGAACTCGCACAGCGCCGGGATGGTGTTGAGCGCGATGCCGCCCTGGATGGTGCCGGTCTGGGCGGTGGTGTAGGGCACGTCGAAGGCCTGGTCGTATGGCCCCTTGGCCTTGAACTCGTCGGCGATGTCGCGGATGAAGCAGATCAGGCGCGCGGCGTATTCGATGGCGTTGACGCCGCGCGGCGTCAGCGACGAGTGCGCGGCCTGGCCTTTGACGCAGCAGCGGTAGGCGTTGATGCCCTTGTGCGCGACGATCACGCGCATGCTGGTCGGCTCGCCGACGATGCAGCCGGCCGGGCGCACGCCGCGATCGCGCAACTCGGCCAGCAGGTAGGGCGCGCCCATGCAGCCGATTTCCTCGTCGAAGGACAGCGCGTAGTGCACGGGCTCGCGCAGCCTGGCTTCGAGAATGGTCGGCAGCAGCGACAGGCTGGCGCCGATGAAGCCCTTCATGTCGCAGGTGCCGCGCCCGTACAGCTTGCCGTCGCGCACGACCGGCTTGAACGGGTCGGTGGTCCAGTCCTGGCCGTCCACCGGCACCACGTCGGTGTGGCCGGACAGCACGATGCCGCCGTCGGTGCTGCCGTTGGCCGCCGGCACGGTGACGAACAGGTTGGCCTTGTCGCCCTGCGGGTTGTAGCTGAGGTGGGGTGCTAGGCCCTTGGCCAGGAAGTGGTCGCGGACCGTTTCGATCAGGCCCAGGTTGGAGTGCCGGCTGGTGGTGTCGTACGACACCAGCCGCTGGGTCCAGTCGAGCGCGCTGCCACGGGGAGCGCGCGTGTCGGTCGGGGCGGGACTGGACTGGCTGAGGGCGTTGGCGGGCATGGGATCGTTCGGTGGATATCTAACTTGTTAAGTAACCGATGCTACACCGGCACGGTCCGGCGGTCCATGCACGGCGCAGCATCGGGGGATCATGACAGTTGCCGCAGCGTGTGCTTGATGGTCTGCGCGCGCGCGGCCACGTCGGGCATCTTCGCCTCGATGCGCAGCTTGTCCTGCCCGGCCAGCTTGATGTGGCGGTTCTTCTGCACGAGGTCGATGATGCGCATCGCGTCGATCGGTGGGTTCGGCACGAACTGCACGCTGATGGCCGCCTCGCCCGCGTCGATCTTGCGCACGCCCAGCGGCACCGCCGCGATGCGCAGCCGGTGCGTTTCCACCAGCGCCTGCGCCTGCGCGGGCAGGCGCCCGAAGCGGTCGATCAGTTCCTCCTGGATGTCGTCCACGCGCTCGGCCGTCTCGCAGTTGGCCAGCCGCTTGTACAGCGACAGGCGCTCGTGCACGTCGGCGCAGTAGTCGTTGGGCAGCAGCGCGGGCGTGCCGAGGTTGATCTCGGTGGTAGCGGCCAGCGGCGCCATCAGGTCGGGCTCCTGGCCGGCCTTGAGCGCCTTGACGGCGGCGTTGAGCATGTCGGTGTAGAGCTGGAAGCCGATCTCGTGGATCTCGCCGGACTGCTTGTCGCCGAGCACCTCGCCGGCGCCACGGATCTCCAGGTCGTGCATCGCCAGGTAGAAGCCGGCGCCCAGTTCCTCCATCTGCTGGATCGCTTCGAGCCGGCGTCCCGCCTGCTTGGTGAGGCCTTCCGTGTCGTGTACCAGCAGGTAGGCATAGGCCTGGTGGTGCGAGCGGCCGACGCGCCCGCGCAACTGGTGCAGCTGCGCCAGGCCGAACTTGTCGGAGCGGTGGATCAGGATGGTGTTGGCGGTCGGCACGTCGATGCCGGTTTCGATGATCGTCGTGCACAGCAGGATGTTGTCGCGCCGCGAGACGAAGTCGCGCATGACGCGCTCCAGCTCGCGCTCGTGCATCTGCCCATGCGCGACGGCAATGCGGGCCTCCGGCACCAGTTCGGCCAGCTTGGCGCGCTTGTTCTCGATGGTCTCGACCTCGTTGTGCAGGAAGTAGACCTGGCCGCCGCGCTTCAATTCGCGCAGGATGGCCTCGCGGATCACGCCGTCTTCCTCGCGCCGCACGAAGGTCTTGATCGCCAGGCGCTTCTGCGGCGCGGTGGCGATCACGGAGAAGTCGCGCAGGCCCTCCAGCGCCATGCCCAGCGTGCGCGGGATCGGCGTGGCGGTCAGCGTCAGCACGTCCACCTCGGCGCGCAGCGTCTTCAGCGCCTCCTTCTGGCGCACGCCGAAGCGGTGCTCCTCGTCGATGATGACCAGCCCCAGGCGCTGGAACTGCACCGATTCGGACAGCAGCTTGTGCGTGCCGATCACGATGTCGACGGTGCCCTCGTTGATCTGCTTGACCGCCGCGTCGATCTCTTTCTTGGTCTTGAAGCGCGACAGCTCGACGATGCGCACCGGCCAGTCGGCAAAGCGGTCCGACAGCGTCTGGAAGTGCTGCTCGGCCAACAGCGTCGTCGGTGCCAGCATCGCGACCTGCTTGCCGCCCAGCACGGCGACGAATGCCGCGCGCAGCGCGACCTCGGTCTTGCCGAAGCCGACGTCGCCGCAGACCAGCCGGTCCATCGGCTTGCCCGAGGTCATGTCCGCGATCACGGCGGCGATGGCCGCGGCCTGGTCGGGTGTTTCCTCAAAGCCGAAGCTCTCGGCGAAGGTCTCGTAGTCCTTGGGCGAGAGCGGGAACGCATAGCCCTCGCGCAAGGCGCGGCGCGCGTACAGGTTCAACAGCTCGGCGGCCGTGTCGCGGATCTGCTGCGCTGCCTTTCGCTTGGCCTTGTCCCACTGGCCTGAGCCCAGGTGGTGCAGTGGCGCGGTCTCCGGGTCGGCGCCCGAGTAGCGCGAGATCACGTGCAACTGGTGCACCGGCACGTACAGCTTGCTGCCCTTGTCGTAGTCCAGGTGCAGGAATTCCTCGTCGCCCTGGCCCATGTCCAGCGTGACCAGGCCCTGGTAGCGGCCGATGCCGTGCTCGC
>JACXTT010001049.1_pt1 | contig 47127 bp, 42 predicted proteins | sample 9270951 | NCBI WGS metagenome assembly JACXTT01 (sample SAMN15532306, study PRJNA645909) | rock metagenome | isolation source: weathered quartz diorite | place: Puerto Rico | collected 2017-06-21 | reverse complement strand
CCACCCTCACACCTTCGAGCGGCACCTAACTTGGGTCCCGAGGGTGAATCCCTCCCTTAAGCCCTGCCAGCTGACCCAACACGCAGGCCGCGTGGCGCTGCTGGTTGGGATCGCCGCGTTCTACTATCTCGCCGCCAAAGTGGGCCTGCGGTTCGCCTACGTCGATAAGAGCATCACCACGGTCTGGCCGCCTACGGGGATCGCGCTGGCCGCCTTCGTCCTGTTCGGCGACAGCGTCTGGCCCGCGATCGCCGCCGGCGCCTTCATCGCCAACCTCACTACGTCGGGCGCCGTGCTCACGTCGCTCGGCATTGCGACGGGCAACACGCTCGAGGGCCTGGTCGGTGCCTACCTCGTCAACCGGTTCGCACGGGGCGGCCGCGTGTTCGATCGCGTCCGTGACATCTTTCGCTTCGTGCTGCTGGCCGCCCTCGTCAGCACGCTGGTCAGCGCGACGATCGGCGTCGCCTCGATTTTGCTGAGCGGCGAGCGCGCGGTCGGCGATGCGGGACGCATGTGGCTCACCTGGTGGCTCGGCGACGCCGTGGGCGACATCGTCTTCGCGCCGGCGTTGATTCTATGGATCGGCGTGAAACCCATACCGCAATACACGGTGCGGCAGCTGCTCGAAGCGATCACGGTCGCCATCGTCACGGGGGCCGTCACGTTCGCCGTCTTCGGCGGGGTGTTTCCCGAGCGGCACTACGCGCTGACGGTGCTGCTGTGGCCTATGCTGATCTGGGTCGCGTTCCGGTTCGGCCCGCGCGAGTCGGCGACCGCGATTCTGATCATCTCCGTCATCGCGATCATCCGAACGCTGCACAGTTTCGGGCCGTTCGCGCGGCTGTCGGTTGGGGAGTCCTTCGTCCTGTTGCAGGTCTGGACCGGCATCACCACGGTGACGAGCCTTGTGCTGACCGCCGTCGTCGCGGCGCAGCGCGATATTCAGGGGACGTGGCGCGAGCTCGCGGTCACCGATCCGCTGACCGGCCTCGCGAATCATCGGCAGCTGGTGCAGGCGCTCGAGGCCGAGATCATGCGCTCGCGCCACACGGCCCAGCCGCTTGCCGTGGTCCTGCTCGACCTCGACGGCTTGAAGCAGATCAACGACCGTCACGGCCATCTCGCGGGCAGCCTCGCGATTCGGCGCGTGGCCGAGGCGCTGCTCGGCTCGTGCCGGGCCACGGACACGGCGGCGCGGTTCGGCGGTGCCGAATTCGCGCTGGTATTGCCGGAGACCGGGGAGGCGGCCGCGTGGCACGTGGCGCGCGGGGTGGCCGACCGGCTGGCCACGGACGCCGAGAAGCCGAACCTGTCGATCAGTGTCGGGGTAGCAGTGTACCCGGGCCATGGCGAGACCGTCGAAGCCCTCCTGAACGCAGCCGATGTCGCGTTGTACGAGACCAAGGAACGGCGCAAAAGCAGGGCCGCGGGCCTTGCTCCCTCATAGGCCACCACTAGGTTAGGAGCCATGGATACCAAGAAAAGCATGAGCGTCTCGACGCGCGCGTCGGAGGCCTCGACGCTGTCGGAATCGTCGGCCGGGCTGCTGCGCGAGCTGGTGGCGCACCTGCGACAGAACCGCACGCAGTTGCGCGAGGAATGGGCGCGGCGCATCACGCGCGCGGAGCTGCTCACGGCGATGACGGAAGAAGAAATCTTCGCCGAGGCCACCGCGGTGTACGACAACTACGTGGAAGCGCTCGAGACCGGCACCTTCGAGGCCCTGCAAGCGTACTCGCGGCGACTCTCGGAGCGCATCATTCCGCGCGGCGTCGAAACAGACGAAGTCGTCGGGATCGTGCTGCTCCTCCGTGACGTGCTCGCCCGCTCGCTGTTCACCAAATACCAAGACAACGTCGAAAAGCTGAACCGAATCCTCGACAGTTACGAGCCCGCGGCGAACCGGATCGCGAACACGGTGGCCGTCGGATTCGTGGAAGAGCGCGAGCGCATCATCCGGCAGCAACAGGAAGCGATCCGGGAGCTGTCCACGCCGGTGTTGCAGGTGCGCGAGCGGCTGCTGATTCTGCCCATCATCGGCGTGATCGATCCGCAGCGCGCCCGGCAGCTGACCGAGCAGCTCCTGCGCGCGATCCGCGCCAACCGTGCCAAGGTCGTCGTGATCGACGTGACCGGTGTGGCGGCCATGGATTCCGGCGTCGCGAACCACCTGGTGCAGACGGTCGAAGCGTCGCGCCTGCTGGGCGCCACCGTCATCGTGACCGGTCTGTCGCCCGAAATCGCGCAGACGCTGGTGACGATCGGGGTGGACCTGAGCGAAATGGCCACGGTCGGTGACCTGCAAGGAGGCATTGAAGAGGCGGAGCGCTTGCTCGCCGACCGCGCGGCCATACCCGGGCCCCAACCCGGTCGCGAACCTGGCACGGAGTTGACCCGCTAGCCCCCACTCCCACTCCCACCCGCGCCCGCGGAGGACGCTGTGGAAGTACCCATACTGCGGCAGGGGCAGTATCTCATCGCTTCCATTCAGTCTGCCCTCACTGACGCCGACCTTTCTCATCTTCGCGAAGCGCTGATCGCTCAGGTCGGCCGCTCGCGCTGCCGCGGTGTCATCGTGGACGTCACCGCGCTCGACGTGATGGATTCGTTCGCGGTCCGAACCCTGCGCGATATCGCACACATGGCGCGCTTACGCGGCGCCGAAACGGTCATCGTCGGCATCCAGCCCGACGTGGCGTTCGCGATGGTGCAGCTTGGCCTGACGCTCAAGGGTGTCGCCACGGTGCTCGACCTCGAGGAAGGCCTCGCCTTCCTGGCCGGCCGCACCAAGGGTGGGTTGGGCGGGGGCGGGCTCGACAAGCCCCGACGCCCCCCGAGCGGCCCAGCCCGTGGGTGAAGAGCTGCGCCTGACGATTGCCGCGGACGTTGATGTCGTCGAAGCAAGACAGCAAGGCCGCGCACTCGCCGCCGTCGCAGGATTCTCCAGCGGCGAGCAGACGGTCATTGCCGCCGCCATTTCCGAAATCGCCCGCAACACCCTGATGTACGCCAAGAAGGGCGAGATCACGCTGAGCCTCGTCCAGAACGGCGATCGCCAGGGCGTCTCCATCGTCGCCGTCGACCAGGGCCCCGGCATTCCCGACATTGCGCGCGCGTTGCAGTACGGCTACTCCACCTCGCACGGCGTCGGGGCGGGGCTCCCCGGGGCGAAGCGGCTGATGGACGAGTTCGAGGTCGATTCCGTCGTGGGTCGCGGCACTACCATCACGATGAAGAAGTGGCGGCGCACGATTTGAAAATCGACGCGGCGTACGCGACGCTCCCGATCCCGGGGCAGGCCGAGTCCGGCGACCTCAGCCTCATCAAACGTGTGGGGAAAGGAACGCTCCTCGCCGTCGTGGACGGCCTGGGCCACGGCCAGGACGCCGCGTCCGCCGCGCACGCCGCCGTGGGGGCGCTGGACCGCTACTCCCGCGAACCGCTCACCGATCTCGTGCGCCGCTGCCACGAAGCGCTGGTCGGACTGCGCGGCGTGGTGCTCGGCCTCGCCTATCTCGATCCGCAGGCCGCGACGATGGCGTGGCTCGGCGTCGGCAACATCGGCGGCGTGCTGTTGCGCGCCGATCTCGGCAACCGCCCGTCGCGCATCACGCTGGTGCCGAACGCGGGATTCATCGGGGCCGAGCAGGCGCATCCCACGACGCGCTCCGTGCCGCTCGCCCTGGGCGATACCGTGATTCTGTACTCCGATGGCATCAAGGACGGCTTCGCGGAGTCGCTCGCGCTCTCCAATACGCCGCAGGAGATTGCCGACGTCGTCATCACTCGGCACGTAAAGGGCAACGATGACGCGCTCGTGCTGGTAGCACGCTACGCCCGTTAAGCAGCCAGACGCAGGGTTGCTCACGAGTGGGCCGCTGCGACCCATCGTGTTGCGGCTCGCGCTCCCCGCCGTGGCGATGATGGCGTGCCACTTCTCCTTCAATCTGATCGACAGCATCTGGGTAGGCCGGCTCATCGGCCCGGCCGCGCTCGCGGCGGTCTCGACCTCGGGATTCTACGTGTGGGTGGCGTTGAGTCTCGGCGAGATGGTCGAGATCGGATTGATCGCGGTGGCGGCGCGCCGGCACGGCGAGGGCGACCCCGAGCGCGCCGCGCGTGCGGCTGCGGCAGCGGTGGCGTATGCGTTGCTCGTGGGGCTGATGGTGAGTGTCGCCGGCGAGCTTCTCGCCGGCACGATGTTTCGCCTCATGGCGGTTCCGCCGGAAGTGGGCGGACTGGGCCGTACATATCTCTCGACGTGGCTGCTGGGTGGCCCGCTCGTATTCGGGTTCTTCGCGGTCGAGGCCACCTTCCGCGCCGCGGGTGATACCCGAACGCCGTTTCTGATGCTCGCGGGCTCGGTGTGCATTTCGATTCTGCTCGATCCGCTGTTGATCATGGGGTTGGGTCCGTTCCCCCGGCTCGGCGTCGAGGGCGCCGCCCTGGCCTCGGTCATGGTGCGCGGCGGCGGCTTCTTGCTGGGTCTCGTCATCGCGCTGCGGCGGGGGCTGCTGCGTATCAGCGTTCCCGACTGGCGCGCGCTGCCGACGATCATCCGCATCGGGGCGCCGTTGTCGCTCGCGGGCGTGCTCCTTTCGGTGATCTACATGTGGCTGACGCGATTCACCTCGCGGTTCGGCACCGCGGCGCTCGCGGCGCTGGGCGTCGGGCACAAGATGGAAGGGCTCGGCTTCATCGCGATCAGCGGGTTCGCGCTCGCCGCCAGTGCACTCGTCGGCCAGAACCTCGGCGCGGGGCAGGAAGCGCGGGCGCGAGAAGCGGTGCGGCTCACCGTCGGCTACTGCCTCGTCGTCACGGTGACGACGGCAATCGCCTTTCTTCTTATTCCGGGCCGGCTCGTATCGCTGTTCACCGGCGATCCAGAGGTGATCGCCGATGGCGCCCTGTACCTGCGCGTCATCGCCTTCGCGCAAATCGGACAGAGCTTCGAGCTGATTCTCGAAGGGGCGCTCGCCGGAGCTGGCTACACCTTGTGGCCGCAAATCGCGAGCACCTCCCTCACGGCGCTGCGGATCCCGCTCGCCGCATGGTGGTCGCGGGGCAGTGGCCTGCTCGGCATCTGGTTGGCGCTGAGCGTCACGGCGATTTCCCGGGGGATAGCCATGATCCTCTTCTGGAAAGGCGGGCGGTGGCGTACCGTCAGGGTCTAGATCATGACGGTCATTGCGCTCCTAACCGACTTCGGCGCCGCCGACAGCTACGTCGCTGAAATGAAGGGCGTGCTGTTGACGTACGCCCCGACGGCGACGGTGGTCGATATCACCCACGAAGTGTCGCCCGGCGATGTGCGTGCCGCGCAGTACCTCCTCAGCCGCACCTGGATGTTCTTCCCTGAAGGCACGATTTGCGTCGCGGTCGTCGATGCCGGGGTTGGAACGGACCGCCGAGTGCTCGCGGCAACGCGATTCGGCCGCTATTTCCTGGCGCCGGATAACGGCCTGCTGTCGTTCTTGTCCTTGAACGCGACGTTCGTCTCCATCCCCGTGCTCCCGGAAGCGGCGCCGACCTTTCACGGCCGCGACGTCTTTGCGCCTGCCGCGGCGGTGCTGGCGAGGGGAGGATCGCTCGAGTCGCTGGGAACGGCGATTACCGATCCGCACTACGCCCCGTTACCGATCCCGAAGGTCGAGGGAGACGCAGTGGTGGGTCAGGTCATTTATGTCGATCGCTTCGGGACGCTGGTTTCGAACGTGTCCCCAACTGCCGTGAAGCCCGGAGCGACTATTCGTGTCGGAGGAGTGGACGTGGGTCCCTTGCGCCGCACGTTCGCGGATGTCGCGTCCGGCGCCCTTGTGGCATTTACGGGCTCGGCCGGTACGATCGAGATCGCGGTGCGGGACGGAAGCGCGACCCGACTACTGGCGCTTGGTGTGGCAGCGGAGGTGCGGGTTTAGGGCGGTATTCACTCGTACCGTCCCTACCGTCGTTGCTCCCAATCTCCTGATGGCGTCGGAATCTTCACCTGCGCCATCACTCGATCGGCAAAACCGGAATTCGGTGCAAACGTGGGAAGTTGGACCAGCTCGAGAATGACCTTCCGCTCATGTTCGGCTTCGACACGGCAGAGAGAGCAATCAGCGAGATGCATGGCACGGGCGGCGGGCAAAAGACCCTGCGCCCAGAGCTCGATTTCATCGGTATTGAGGTGCATGGAGATGTCAGTCATGGGTTTTCCTACGGTTCGGTTTCGGCATTGGTTTCAGTCCCGGCGATCATCGAGATAGCCACGCAATTCATTACGGGCCCGATGGATATACGTTTTCACGGTCCCTAGAGGAAGATCCAGGGTGTCGGCGATTTCCTCGTAGGAATACCCCTCCACGTGCCGCAGCAGGATGCAGGACCGGTACTCCGGCCGGAGTCGGGCGATCGCCCGTTCGATTGCGGTGCCGAGCTCCCGGCTCTCGACCTCGTCGAGCGGGCTTTCGGTCCGGTCGCCCAGCTGCAACGATGTCGCGCGTACCTGGTCCGGCGTCTCCGCGCTCGGCGCGCCATCGAGTGACAGCGTGTCGATGCTCTTGCGTCGCAGGTGATCGATCGCCGCGTTGTTCGCGATCTTGAAGATCCAGGATGAAAACTTGAACTCCGGCCGATACGATTTGATGCCGTTCAGAACCTTGATGAACGTTTCCTGCGCGAGATCCTCGGCGAGCGCGCGATCGCGCACCATCCGATAGAGCAGCGAAAACAGCGGACGCTCGTAGCGACGGACGAGCTCCCGGAATGCCGCGTCGTGACCCTGCTTGGCCCACGCGACGACCTGCTGATCGCTGGCGTCGCTCAGGTGGTCCGGCCTATCTTTCGCGCCTATGGGTCGTTCTCCAGCCTACGTCCGTGGCATGTTCACGGCGATCGCTCCGCGCTACGACTTCCTGAACCACCTGCTCAGCCTCAACGTGGATCGGTCCTGGCGGCGCACCGCTGTGGCGCGCCTCGGCTGGGAAGCTAAACCCGACGGCACCTATCTCGATCTCTGTGCCGGCACGCTGGACCTGGCCGCCGAGCTCGCCCGGCAGGGCGGCTTCCGCGGCCGTGTGATCGGCACCGACTTCGTGGTCCCGATGCTGGCGCAGGGAAAGGGCAAGTCGCCCCGCACCGTCCCGGTCGCCGCCGACGCGCTGGCGCTGCCGTTTCCCGCGGCGCGGTTCGACGGCGCGCTGGTGGGATTTGGCGTCCGCAATCTCGCCGACCTCGACGGGGGCCTACACGAAACCGCCCGGGTCCTGAAGCCCGGTGCGCGATTCGTCATTCTCGAGTTCGCCACGCCCCGGTTCGCGCCACTGCGCGCGATGTACCTCTTCTACTTTCGGCGAATTCTGCCCGCCATCGGCCGGCTCGTATCGAAACATAGAGACGCCTATACCTACCTGCCAGAGTCGGTGCTTGCATTTCCTGAACCGGAGGCACTGTCGCAGCGGCTGGTTGTCGCGGGATTCTCGCGCGTCGGTTTCGAGCGCCTGACCGGGGGCATCTGCGCGGTCCACTATGGCACTCGATAACCTGCGGGAGTTCGTCGCCGCCATCGACCAAGCCGGCGACCTCACGCGGGTAGCGCGCCCGGTGTCAGTGGACAAGGAGATCACGGAAGTCGCCGACCGCTGCATGAAATCGCCCGGCGGCGGGCCGGCGCTGCTGTTCACGCATCCGACGCTGCGCAACGGTGGGAAGTCCGAGTATCCCGTGGCGGTCAATCTCTTCGGCTCGGAACGGCGCATGTCGCTCGCGCTCGGCGTCGAGTGCCTCGACCACGTGGGCGCGCGCATCGCCGAGCTGATCGCGCTCAAAGTCCCCGAGGGCCTGCTCGGCAAGCTCGCGATGCTGCCGCGGCTCGCCGAGATCGCCAAGTTCCCGCCGAAGACGGTCGGCCGTGCTGCGTGCCAGACCACAGTGGTCAGGGAATCGGATGTCGACCTCTCCCAGTTCCCGGTGCCGATCTGTTGGCCCGAGGACGGCGGACCGTACATCACACTCGGGGGAGTCATTACGCGCGATCCGGCGTCCGGTGTCCGCAACGTCGGGATGTACCGTGTCCAGGTCCTGAGCAAGAACACGCTGGCGATGCACTGGCAGCGACATAAGGTCGGCGCGGCGCACTGGCGCGCGATGGCGGAACGCGGCGAGCGCATGCCCGTGGTCATCGCCCTGGGTGGAGACCCGGCGAGCATCTATGCGGCCTCGGCGCCGCTCCCGCCGACAATCGACGAGTTTCTGTTCGCCGGCTTCCTGCGCGGCGAGCCGGTGCATCTGGCCAAAGCGATGACCGCCGATCTCGAGGTCCCCGCAGAGGCGGAGATCGTCATCGAGGGCTACATCGATCCACGCGAGGAGCTGGTGCTCGAGGGGCCGTTCGGCGATCACACCGGGTTCTACTCGCTGGCCGACTACTACCCCAAGGTGCACGTCACCGCTGTGACCTTCCGCGACGATCCCATTTGGCCGCACACGATCGTGGGCCGCCCGCCGATGGAGGATTTTTTCCTCGGCCACGCGACCGAACGGATTTTTCTGCCGTTGCTCAGGCTGACGATCCCCGAGATCGTGGATCTGCACATGCCGGCCGAGGGAATCTTTCACAACCTCGTGTTCGTGAGCATCGACAAGCAGTACCCGGGCCAGGCGTATAAAGTCATGAACGGCCTGTGGGGGCAGGGATTGATGTCGCTGGCCAAGGTCATCGTCGTCCTGGACAAGGACGTGAACGTCCGCGACGCCAAGGAAGCGTGGTGGGTCGCGCTCAATCACATCGATCCCGAGCGCGACGTGCGCTTCACGATGGGGCCGATCGACGTGCTCGATCACTCCAGTCGCGGCTTCACCTACGGCTCGAAGATGGGCATCGACGCGACGCGGAAGTGGAAGGAAGAAGGGTTCACCCGCGATTGGCCGAACAAGATCGTGATGGATGCGGAGACCAAGGCTCGGGTCGACGACTTATGGAAGGACCTCGGGATTGAGCTCTGAGCTGCGCGAAGGTCAGACGTTCGGCGGCGAATCTCTGTTCGTCCGATATATCAATTTCGTGAGGCTCCCGCACACCGTATTCGCGTTGCCATTCGCGCTGCTGGGTGTGATCGTCGCGTCATACAAGCAACCGGTGACATGGCGCGTGGCGATCCTCGTGATCGTGGCGTTCACCGCCGCTCGCTTCGTCGCGATGGGATTCAATCGCATCGCGGACCGGCGGCTCGACGCCCGAAACCCGCGCACCCAGGGCCGGGAACTGCCGAGCGGTCGTCTGACGATCAGACAGGCATGGGCCGCTGTGATCGGCGCGATGGTCGTCTTCCTGCTAGCGGCGTGGGGGTTGAATCCGTTGTGCGCGGCGCTCGCGCCGGTCGCCCTCATCTGGATTGCGACCTACAGCTACACCAAGCGATTCACGGATTGGACGCACCTGTGGCTCGGCGCCGCGCTGGCGATCGCGCCGGTCGGTGGCTACATCGCGATCACGGGCGCCTGGAGCGGGCCATGGTGGCTGCTGCTCGTGATCGCGCTGGCGGTGACCTGCTGGGTCGCAGGGTTCGACATTTTCTACGCGCTGCAGGATGAGGCCTTCGATCGTGCGGAGCGGTTGCGCTCGCTAGTCGTACGCCTGGGACAGGCGCGGGCGATCGTCGCTGCCAAGCTGCTGCATGCCATCGCGATCGCGGCACTGGTGGCGTTTGGGTACGGCGCGGGTTTAGGAGTGCCTTACTACGTCGGCGTGGGCATCGGGGCAGGGCTGATCGCCTGGGAGCATCAGCTGGTGCGGCCTGGCGACCTCTCCCGACTGAACGCGGCCTTTTTCACGGCGAATGGGATCGTAAGTATCGTCGTGTTTCTTGGAGCGTTGGTCGATCGGATCCTGTGAAAACGGGGAAGGGGGTCGGGGGACGGGGGAAGGGTACACCGAAGCGTGAACGTTCGGTTCTCCCCTTCCCCCGTCCCATTTCCCCCGTCCCCCAAGGCCCGCCCCGGCACCCGAAACGCTCTCCCACGCCCAATCGTCGCGGGCGCTAAGGAATCAGGGCGTCGGCTTATCCCCCAGTCCCGCCAGATCGAGCAAGAACGCGTACTCGAACGCCACATCGTGCCAGCGCTTGTAGCGGCCCGAGGCGCCGCCGTGCCCCGCTTCCATGTTCGTGCGCAGGATCAGCCGGTTGGTATCGGTCTTCATCGCACGCAGGCGCGCGGTCCATTTCGCCGGCTCGACATAGAGTACCTGCGTGTCATACAGGCCGGCCGTGATCAGCAGGTTCGGATACGCCTTCCGCTCGACGTGGTCATACGGTGAATACGATAGCATGTACCGGTAGAAGGTCGAGTCGTGCGGGTTGCCCCATTCATCGTATTCACCGGTCGTCAACGGAATCGTCGAGTCCATCATGGTGGTGATCACATCTACGTACGGCACGCCCGCGATGACGCCTCTGAAGAGGTCCGGCCGCATGTTGACGACCGCTCCCATGAGGAGTCCACCTGCGCTAGCCCCGCGCGCAAACAGCCGATTTGAGGACGTATAGCCCCGACGAATCAGATCGTCCGCGACGTCGATGAAATCATTGAAGGTGTTCTTCTTCTGTAGCTGCCGGCCGTTTTCGTACCAGGCGCGCCCCATCTCGGACCCGCCGCGAATGTGCGCGATCGCAAAGACGAAGCCGCGATCGAGCAACGAGAGGCGGTCCGAGGAAAACGTGGGATCCGAGCTCGACCCGTATGACCCGTAGCCGGTGAGCAGCAACGGAGCGGGGCGGGCGATCACCTTCCGGTACACGAGTGAGACGGGCACCCGTGCTCCGTCGCGCGCGGTCGTGTAGAACCGCTCGGTCACGTAGTTCGCCGGATCGAAGCCGCCGAGGATCTGATCGCGCTTGAGCAGCGTCTTCTGCCGCGTCTTCATGTCGTAGTCGTACGTCGACGACGGTGTCGTCAGGGACGTGTATCCGTAGCGCAGCACCGGGGTGTCGAACTCGAGGTTGGTGCTGACGTAGGCGAGATACGCCGGCTCCCCGAAGTCGAGATAGTACTCGTTCTGGCCGCTCCACGGACGCACGCGCAGCTGCACCAGGCCGTCTTTCCGCTCGGTCAGAACGAGGTAGTCGCGGAAGAACTCGAAGTCCTCGAGCAGCACGTCGGCGCGGTGCGGAATGACTTCTTCCCAGTTGTCGCGCCCCGGCTTCGCGACGGGCGTGCGCATGAGCCGGAAATTCTTCGCGGGGTCGTTGGACAGGATGTAGAAGTAGTCGCCGAAGTGGTTGGCATAGTACTCGTGCCCGCGCTCCCGCGGGATGAGCACGCGGAAAGGAGCGTCGGGTTGGTCGGCGCGAACGTAGCTGTACTCGGTCGCCATGGTCTGCGAGGACTGAATCATGATGTACGCGCGGGATTTGGTCTTGGAGACGCCGACGTAATATGTCTCATCCTTGTCTTCATAGACCATCTGGTCGCTCGTCACCGGTGTGCCGAGGCGGTGACGGTAGACCTGATAGGGGCGAACGCTCACCGAATCGGGCTTCGTGTAAAACAGCGTGAGGTTGTCCTCGGCCCAGGCGATGCCCCCGATGGCGCGCGGCACGATGTCGGGAAGCATCTCCCCGGTGCGGAGATTCTTGAATCGAATCGAGCTGACACGCCCGCCGGTGGTGTCGACGCCGAACGCGAGCAGATCCTCGCCGGAGCTGATCTCCCACGCTCTGATCAGGAACGTCGCCTTCCCCTCGGCAAGCGCGTTAGCGTCGATCATGATCTCTTCGGGAGCACTCACGGAACCGTGCTTGCAGGCGTAGATGGGATAGTTCTTCCCTTCCACGAGCCGTGTATAGTAGAAGTAATTGCGCTCGCGGAACGGCACTGACTGGTCGTTCTGGAGTACGCGCCCCTTCAGCTCGTCATAGAGGCGCGCCTGCAAAGCCTCCGTATGCGCCATGACGGCCTTGGTATAGGTATTCTCGTCTTCGAGGTATTTGATGACTTCCGGATTGCTCCGATCCTTGAGCCAGTAATACTGATCGATGCGTACGTTGCCGTGCTCGTCGAAGCGGTGCGGCCGCACCGCCGCCAACGGTGGCGTGAGGGCCGGCGCTGCGGCAGCAGTCGTCGGGGCCTGTGCTACAACCGTCGCGGGAATAAACGCCGCAAGCGCCAAGAATCGCGTGTATGTGATCATGCCTTCGAATTAACGCTATGTTTCGGGCCGTGCCAAGCTCGTCTCCTCCTGTTGTTTTGGCCATTACCGGTGCCTCCGGCGCGCCGTACGCAGTGCGCCTGCTCGAAACCCTCGCCGCCGGTCACGTCCCGACCTGGCTGCTCGTATCCGCGCACGGGTGGCGCCTGCTCGCCGAGGAGTGCGGCATCAAAGACGAAGGCGCGCTGAAACAGGCGACGGGCGGCGACTGGGGCTGCGTCCGTCTGTTCAATGACGCCGACCGCGGCGCCCAACCGGCGTCGGGATCGGTGAAAACACTTGGCATGGTGGTGTGCCCGTGCTCGATGGGCACCCTCGCCGCGATCGTGCATGGTACCAGTCGGTCGCTGATCGAGCGCGCCGCGGACGTGACGCTGAAAGAGCAGCGCAAGCTCGTGCTCGTGCCGCGCGAGACGCCACTGTCGCTCGTGCATCTGCGCAACATGGCGCTGGCGGCTGAAGCAGGCGCGGTCGTGATGCCGGCGGCACCAGGGTTCTATCAACGACCGCAACAGATTGGGCAGCTCGTCGACTTCATCGTCCAGCGGATCGTCGATCAGCTGGGACTCGCGATTCGCTTGATCCAACCGTGGCAGGGGTAGCCATGGACGTCCGCGAGCTGCTGGCGCGCGAGGTGAGGCCGGAGCTCTACCGCGAGATCCGCGACCTTTGGAAAGCGCATTCGATTGCCGAAGACAAGCGCGACATCGCCGGGCTCATCGCCACGTTGACGCCGGACTGCGTGTACGAGGTCTTCCCCGACGGCGGCCGCTGGGAGGGCCACGCGGGCGCGACACGTTTCTATATGGAATTGCTGAGCGCCTTTCCCGACATCCACTTCGATCTGCAGACGATCGTCATTGGGCCGCAGGGCGTATGCGAGGAAGCCCGAGTGAACGGCACGCACAAGGGAAAGTGGCTCGAGCGCCCGCCGACCGGTGAGCGCGTCACTTTTCGCGTGGTAATTTTCTTTCCATGGGACACCACAGGACGGAAGTTCGCCGGGGAGCGCGTATTCGTGCTGCCATGAGCTGCCTCGTCGCCGGCGTCGCGTTGGCTGCGATCGCGTCGGCCCAAGACACCACCCGCTACACCCACGCCGACACGCTGCGCGGCTCCAACGGACCGGCGCGCGCCTGGTGGGACGTGCAATTCTATGACTTGCACACGCGCGTGAATCCTCACGATTCGACCATCAGCGGCTGGAACGGCATCACGTACCGGGTGCTCCAGCCCGCGCGCGAGATGCAGATCGACCTGCAGCAACCGCTGGTCGTCGACAGCATCGTGCAGGACCGCCGCACGCTCACCTACCGCCGTGACGGCAACGCGTTCTTTGTCACGTTGGCGGCACAACAGCGCGCCGGCACGACGCGCGCAATCACCGTCTGGTATCACGGCAAGCCGCGAGTCGGCCGGCGGCTTCCCTGGGATGGCGGGTTCACATTCCCTAAGGACAGTCTCACCAGGCAGTGGATCGCCACGGCCAACGAGGGCCTCGGCGCGAGCGTGTGGTGGCCCAATAAGGACTATCTCGCCGACGAGCCCGACAGCCAGCGCATCGCGATCACCTTGCCCGATCCGCTGCTCGACGTCTCGAACGGCCGGCTGCGGAGCACGACGAAGAATCGCGACGGGACCACGACCTACGAGTGGTTCGTCACGAGTCCGATCAACAACTACAACGTGACGATCAACGCCGGTCAGTACGCGCATTTCGGCGATACCTTGGACGGCGAAGGGGGGCGGCTGTCACTCGACTTCTGGCCGCTCGACTATCACGCCGATACCGCGCGCCGCCAGTTTCAGCAGGTCATCCCCATGCTGCGCTGCTTCGAGCACTGGTTCGGTCCCTACCCGTGGTACGCCGACGGCTACAAGCTGGTCGAAACGCCGCACCTGGGCATGGAGCATCAGAGCGCCGTCGCCTACGGCAATCACTACCTCAATGGCTACCTGGGCCGCGACCTGTCGGGCACTGGACTCGGCCTGCAGTGGGACTTCATCATCGTGCACGAGAGCGCCCACGAGTGGTGGGGCAACAACATCTCGGCCCAGGACCACGCCGACATGTGGCTGCACGAGAGCTTCGCGAATTACGCCGAGGGGCTCTACACCGAGTGCCGCCTGGGAAAGAGCGCCGGCGCGGCCTACATGATCGGCGCGCGCCGCGGCGTGCGCAACGACCGGCCGGTCGTGCCCGTGTTTGGGGTGAACGCGCAAGGGTCGGGCGACATGTATCCCAAGGGCGGGAACATGCTGCATACGATCCGCGCGATCATCGATGACGACGCGAAGTGGCGCGACATCCTGCGTGGCCTGAACAAGACGTTCTACCATCAGACCGTCACCGGCAAACAGGTCCAGGACTACATCAGTCGCGAGGCGGGGATCGATCTCAGCAGAGTGTTCGCGCAGTACCTCAGTACAACCAAGATTCCCGTGTTCGAGTATCGAGTGCAAGGCAACACCCTCTCGTACCACTGGGCCGGCGTCGTCCCCGGATTCGATATGCCGGTGCGCGTGCAGGTTCCCGGACTGGGGACCCGCGTGCTCCGTCCCACCGAAACCTGGCAGACGCTCGAGGCTTCACCGCGCGCCGCGGAGCTGAGCGTCGACGAGAACTTCTATGTGACGGCGTCGCAAGCGCCGTGAGACTTGGTGTCATCTCGGATACGCACGGCGTGCTGCGGCCGGAGGTATTCGAGATCTTCAAGGAAGTCGATCACATCCTGCACGGTGGCGACGTGGGGCGCGGCGACCTGTTGATCGAGCTGCGGGCGCTGGCCCCGGTGACGGCGGTGTATGGCAACAGCGACGGCTTGGAGTTACGGTCTCGGCTCCCGCAGGTCGCCGAAATCGAGCTGGACGGCTTTCCCATCGTTGTGACGCACGGGGATCAATTCGGCAGCCCCAATCCCGCCAAGCTGCACGAGGCGTTCCCCGACGCCGAGATTATCATCTACGGGCATAGCCACCGGCCCTTACTCCAGTTGGTGGACAAGACGGTGACGGTGATGAATCCGGGTGGGGCCGGCGCGCCGCGGTTTGGGATTCCGCCGAGCGTGGGGATCCTGGAGCTCGAAGCGGGGATTCCGCCGCGTGGGAGGATTGTTGCGCTGCTGCGCCGCGACTGAGTACGTCGTTGTCCTCTTACTGATGGCGGCTTCTGGGTGCGCGAGCCATGCTCCCCGTCCTTCAGCTCGGGGCCCCGCCCCGACAGCCCCGCGGCGGGCGTCACCCCCCGCCCGAGCATCGAGTGCGCCGGACGACATGCTGCGTGACGACATGGCCGCGGACCGTGCGTTCGCGTGGTCCGCGGGGCGACTGCTCGCTTGGAGCGACTTCCAGGGGTCCCCGCCCTCGGAGGGCTCCGAGGGCGCGAAGACCTCATACACGCTGTACTCTGCCTGGAAATGCAGAGGTGATGTGTTCGAGTTTCGCGCGATCGCTGGATTCCGGCCGCGGCAGTCCTGGGTCAAGGCGATCGTCCTGAACGACAGCACGCAACGCCGGACGGTGCTGGGCCACGAACAGACGCATTTCGATCTGGCGGAGGTGCACGCCCGCCGCATGCGGCAGGCATTCGGGGATCTAGCCCACCCCTGCGCCGGGACCGATGCGGAGCTGAGCGCCCTCGCGCAGCGGCTTGCGCAGGAGGAGAAGGCCGAGCAGCGCCGCTACGATACCGAGACGAACCATGGGCTCCTGGCGGACCAACAGGCGGCGTGGAGCCGGGACGTCGCGCAGCGGCTCGGCGGTTCGTAGCCGATCTGGCGCGGAACCGAAAAGGGCTGGATTGTGTCTAAGCTACGGCTCTCCATCGAGGTGACACCATGCGCTCGCTTCGACTTCCCGCGCTAGCGACACTGCGCGCGTTCCGTCCCACCCGGCGCCAGACGATCGGGATCGGAATAGCGATTCTCGTCCCCAGCGCCTGGCTGCTGGCGCGAGGCCCCGCGGGTCCGGACAATTCCCTCGTCGCTCGCGTCAAGCGTGGTCCGTTTGCCGTCACCGTGACCACCTCCGGCGAGTTGCGCGCGCGGCAGTTCGTCCAAATCACCGCCCCCGCCGGCGCGCAGCAAGCGGGCGCGTGGCAGATGAAGATCCAGTCCATCGTGCCGGAAGGCACGATCGTAAAACAGGGTGACGTAGTCGCAGAGCTCGATCGCTCGACCCTGGCGAACAAGTTCGACGAGGTGCGCCTCGCCCTCCAGAAGGCGGAGGCGCAGTACGAGCAGGCGATGCTCGACTCCACGCTGACGCTCTCGACGGCGCGCGAGAACATTCGCACGATGGAGTTGGCGCTCGAGGAGAAACGCCTCGCCAAGGAGCAGGCGGTGTACGAGGCGCCCACGGTACGTCGTCAGGCGGAGATCGATTACGAGCGGGCCGATCGCGCGCTGACGCAGGCGCGGTCCGACTACCAGACGAAGACCGAGCAGGCCAAAGCCAAGATGCGCGAGGTCGGCGCCGATCTTCAGCGGCAGCGCAATCTGCTGAAGGTCGTGCAGGACGTGATGGCGGGGTTCACGATCCGCGCACCGGCGCCCGGGATGGTGATCTACGTGAAGGAATGGAACGGGCGCAAGCGCACGGTCGGCTCGCAGGTGAACGCATGGGAGCCGGGTGTGGCCACGCTGCCGGACCTCACGCAAATGGAATCCGTCACCTACGTCAACGAGATCGACGTGCGCAAGCTTGCCGTCGGCCAGCCCGTGACGCTCACGCTCGATGCCGATCCTACCAAGCACCTCACCGGAACCGTGGCGAGTGTCGCGAACGTCGGTGAACAGCGGCCCAACACTGACGCGAAGGTTTTCGAGGTGAAGGTGACGGTCCAGGGCTCGGACACGACGCTGCGTCCCGGGATGACCACCGGGAACGCGATCGAGACCCTCAAGCTGAACGTGGCGCTGTACGTGCCCCTCGAAGCGGTGAGCAGCGCCGGCGGCATCCCGTTCGTGTATCACCAGGACGGTGGACGCGTCGTGAAGCAGGAAGTGATCACCGGACCGGTGAACGACGACGAGGTGGTGATCATTCGCGGCCTGGAGGAGAACGACCGGGTGCTGCTGACGCCTCCACCGGATCACGACCGAATCGCGCTGACGCGTCTCCCCGCGTCCGTGCGCGACAGCCTGCCGGTGGCAGGCGGTGACACCGCACCCCGGGCGGGGGGAGGCAACGTCGCAGTTCCACCGCCAGTGCGGTGAACCTCGCCGAGCTGCGCCGCCAGTTCATCGCGCACATTGGATTCAGCATGCGCACGGCTGTCGAAGCCGTGCAGCACAACAGGCTGCGTGCTTCGCTCACTTCGCTGGGCATCCTGTTCGGCGTCGCGTCCGTCATTGCGATGCTCGCGATCGGGAAGGGGGCCGAGCGTGAAATCCTCGAGCAGATGCGCCTGCTCGGCTCGAACAACGTGATGATCACGCCGCTCGTGGAGCAGCATGAGGGTCCCGCCGACGACCAACCCGACAAGAAGGTGACGAAGTTCTCCCCCGGCCTCACCTACGCGGACGCCCAGGCGATCGGCCGGGTGGTTCCGGGTGTGGAGGTGACGAGCGCCGAAGTCGTCCTCAATACGTCGCTCACCCGGGAGGGCCTACGTCGTTCGGGGAAGTTGGTGGGCGTGGACACCACGTATTTCCGCCTCACGAACTTGGCGCTCGCCGCCGGGACGGCGTTCACCCCGCCGCAGGTGGAGCGTGGGCTCCCCGTCGCGATCATCGGCCACGGCGTGCGCACGCGCTTCTTCACGACCGAGGATCCCATCGGCCGGCCCCTCAAGGTCGGCGAGAGCTGGGTCACCGTCGTCGGCGTGCTCCAGGATCGGCGCCTTACGCAGCAGACCGCGCAGCGTCTGGGCATCCGCGACGCCAACATGGACGTCTACGTGCCGGTGCGCACCGTGCTGATCCGCTTCCGGAACCGGGCGCAGCTCACGCAGCGCGATATCGAGCAGGCAGCCCGGGAGGTCACCGTCACCACCAACGACGCGCCGACGGAGTCCGTGCAGCAACGTGAGGAGCGCACTAACCGCAACCAGCTCGACCGAATCATCGTACGCGTCACCGAATCGCGCTACGTGCCGTCGGTCGCCGACGTACTGCAACGCATGCTCGCCCGCCGGCACAACACCGTCGTGGACTTCGAAATCACCGTGCCGGAGCTGCTGCTCCGCCAGGAGCAGCGTACCAAGACGATCTTCAACGTCGTGCTGGGAGCGATCGCCTCCATTTCGCTCGTGGTGGGCGGCATCGGGATCATGAACATCATGCTCGCGTCGATCCTGGAGCGGATCCGGGAGATCGGGGTGCGCCGCGCCATGGGTGCCACCCAGAAGGACATCCTTTTTCAGTTCCTGAGCGAGGCGGTGCTGATCAGCGTGGCCGGCGGCGTGGCCGGTATTCTCGTCGGCATCGGTCTGTCCCTGGGCATCGAACGGTTCGCGGGAATCACCACGATCGTGTCAGCCCTGTCCGTCTTCGTCGCCTTCGGCGTGTCGTTTACCGTGGGCATCGCGTTCGGGATCGTACCCGCCTACCGCGCCGCGCGACAGGATCCAGTCGTCTGCCTCCGCTACGAGTGATCTCATGAACAACCGCGTGTGCATCACCCTGGCCCTCGCTCTAGGCGCGTTCGTGACACACACGCTCGCGGCCCAGACGGCGCCTCCGGATTCCTCCAAGGCGATCACGCTGTCGGAAGCCATCGCGCTCGCGCAGCAGCGCGGGCACCTGGCCCGCGCCGCGCGGGCCGCGCGTGAATCGGGGCGCTACCGCCACCGTGCGTACCGTTCGGGGCTGCTGCCGCAGCTGTCCCTCGGAGGAACACTGCCGTCGTACAACAAGTCGATCATTCCAGTGGTCCGGGGTGACGGCACCACCGAATTCGTGCCCCAGCAGCAGACCGACGCCAGCGTAACGGTCACCCTGGCTCAGAAAATCCCGGTTGCGGGCGGCGACCTGTTCGTGTCTTCGTCGCTGGATCGGCTCAGGGTGAGCGGCCCGGCAGCCTACCAATCGTGGTCTTCGACGCCGGTATCGGTGGGATTGCGACAGGACATCTTTCGTCCGAACACCGCCGCGTGGAACGGTCAGGAGGACGCGGTGCGCGCAGAGCTGGACGAACGAGCATTCCTCGAAGCGATGGAGGACGTGGCTCTTCAAACGGCCACCCTGTTCTTCGATGTGTATGCTGCCCGCGTCGGGCTCGCGAACGCCGTGACCAACGCCGCGGTGAACGACACGTTGTACCGCCTGAACACGGGACGATTCGAGGTCGGCAAGATCGGGGAGAACGATCTGCTGCAGAGCGAGCTGGCCTTGCTCCGCTCCCGCACCGCCCTGGAATCGGCGCGGCTGGAGTACGAACGCGCGACCGATGCCCTGCGCCTCGCGCTCGATCTCCCCCCCGGGACCCCGCTCGACGTCGCGGTGACGGGGGAGGTCCCCGAATTCGAGGCCGACACGGCTCGGGCCGTGGCCGAAGCGTTGAAGAATCGGGCCGCCGTGTCGGCCGTTGCGCTCGATGACGTACAGGCCCGGCGGAGCGTCGCCGAGGCGCGTCTTCGCTCGGGCGCCGGTGCCACGGTGCAGGCCAGTTACGGATTCAACGCCACGGCGCCGGCGGCGAGCCTCGCGTATCAGAACCTGCTCGAAGCTCGGCGCTTCACGCTCTCGGTGCAGGTTCCCCTGTGGCAGTGGGGCGCGCATCACGAAGGGGTGCGGGCGGCCGAGGCCGACCGCGAGCGCGTCACCAACCTCTCGGACGCGACGCTCGCCCAGGTTGCGCACGACGCTCGTTTCGCCGCGCTCGCACTCGCACAGGCCCGCCGCACCGCGCTGCTCGTGACGAAGGCGGACAGCGTCGCCGCCAAGCGGTTCGAGGTGGCGTACAATCGCTACGTGATCGGCCGCATCACGATCGACAACCTTTACATCGCCCAGGCCGAAAAGGACCAGGCGGTGCTCCAATACGTCCAGGCGCTGCGCGGCTACTGGGCCGCGCTCTACGGCTTGCGCCGTGCCACGCTGTTCGACTTCGCTTCGGGACGCCCGATTCGTGGGTGACCGGTCAAGGCCCACGTGAATCGTCGGCTTGACCGGTCACGTACGTCGTCTTAGTTTGATCGCAGCAGCCTCCGGAATCACATGCGAAAGGTCTCGGACTGAAATGATTCGTCATTCCACCGTTACGCCAATGCTGCGTCGCGTCTGGGCGGGGCCGGGCACGCTGTGCCGGTTCGCGCCGATTGTCGATGCGCGTGGGCGTATTGCGTCCGGCATCGCCGGCGCCGGTGGAGGTGGAGGAGCACCCTAGAAGTCGATCGGATCTAGTTCGCGCCGTGATCCGGCCTTCCGGGTGCTTCATGGGACCTGGGAGGCCGTTGTGTTACGTATGACTCGAGGATCACGGACATGAGCACGCTGCAACATCTCGACGACCACATCATCACGCGCTACACGGCCCAGCCGGCTCGGCTCCCTGCGGAGCTGCGCCGGCAGATCGAGCACGCCTGGCAGGGCGCGCCCGTCCAGCTCTACGCGCTCGCCGATCTCGACCAGAGCCTGCGGCTCACCGAGACATGGTTGGCCCTGGGCTCCCGGCATATCGCCGTGGCGCAACGTGAGAGCTCCGGGTGGTACGTCCGAAGTGTCGAACGCTCGCGCATCGAGGCGGTCAGGGAAGCACCCGGCTTATCGGCCAATACTCTGACGATCCTCGGCGCCCCCGGCGAGCCGGCGCTCGCGCTGCTGCGCTACACGCACCGGCAACGCCGGGCGTTCGAGAACATCCGGTTCGTGCTCGAAGAACAGCTCGCGGGGCACGAGCGCGATGTCCCGAGCGTCGACCCCGACCGCTTGTACGCGGACAGCGTCGCCCGGCCGATTCGGGAGGCGCAGGCGCTCGTCTCGGGACGTCAGACTGCCGTGATCCGGCGGCTGCTCGGCTACTTGAAGCCGTACCGCCGGCAGCTGACCATCGGCATGGGGGCGGCAACGGTGATCACGCTCGTCAGCCTGGTCCCGCCCTATCTCGCGGGTCTGCTGATCGATCGCGTGGTGCGGCCGGCCCAGTCCGGAACGCTGCTCCTGGCGCGCGCCTGGACGATCGCGTGGGTGGCGGTCGCGGCGATGGCGGCCGTCTACCTGGTGAAGCAGGCCGCGGCGCATGTTCGGCTGCGGCTGATGGCGATCCTGGGCGAATGGGTCGCCCGCGATCTGCGTGACGAGCTGTACGAGCACATTCAGCTGCTCAGCCTGTCGTTTTTCTCACGCAAGCGCACAGGCAGCCTGATCACGCGCGTGTCCGCGGATACCGACCGGCTATGGGAGTTCCTGGCGTTCGGCGTCGTGGACGTGTCGCTGTCGCTCGTGATGCTGTTGGGACTTGGAACGGTCCTGCTCTCGCTGGACTGGAGGCTCGGCCTGGTGATGACGTTGCCGATCCCGCTGTTCTGCTGGGTGATCTATCGGCACGGCGAAAACATCAGCCGCCTGTTCATCCGGGCGTGGCGGAAATGGTCGCGTGTGACCGACGTATTGTCGGACACGATCCCGGGGATCCGCGTCGTGAAGGCGTTCAATCAGGAGCAGCGCGAGATCGAGCGGTTCGGGGAGCGCAACGAGGACGTGACGGCGGAGTTCAACCGCATTCACGCGTCGTGGACCACGTTCTGGCCGCTGCTGGTGCTGGGCGTGCACGCGATGACAGTGACGGTGTGGGTGCTCGCGGTGCCGCGCTTGCTGGGCAACGGGGCGCAGCTGCCGGTGGGAACTTTCGTCTCGTTCCTGCTCTACACGACGATGTTCCTCGCACCGATCGATGTGATCGGGCAGATGGCCCGCACGATCAACCGCGCGACGACCTCGGCGCACCGGGTGTTCGAGGTGCTCGACACCGAGCCGGAGATCCGCGACGTGGCGGAGCCGGTGCGGCTCGAACCGGTGCACGGACGGGTGACGTTTGAGCACGTGACGTTCGGCTACGACGGCGTCCGGCAGGTGCTCCGGGGCGTGAGCTTCGATGTCACGCCGGGCGAGCTGATCGGGCTCGTCGGCCCGTCGGGCGGTGGTAAGACGACGATCGTGAACTTGATCGCGCGCTTTTATGACGTGAGCGGGGGAACGATTCGGGTCGATGGCGTCGATCTCCGGCGCCTCGACACGGGCCATTACCGCCGGCAGATCGGCATGGTGCTCCAGGATCCGTACCTGTTTCACGGCACGGTGCTGGAGAACATCCGCTACGGCTTACCGGAGGCGCCGTTGCATCGGGTCGTCGCGGCCGCGCAGGCGGCGAACGCCCATGACTTCATCACCAAGCTGCAGCACGGCTACGACACGGTGGTGGGCGAGCGGGGCCATACGCTGTCGGGCGGTGAGCGCCAGCGTGTCTCGATCGCGCGGGCGATTCTGCACGATCCTCGGATCCTGATTCTGGACGAGGCGACGAGCAGCGTGGACACCGAAACCGAGCGCGAGATCCAGGAGGCGCTCGAGCGGTTGGTGGCGGGTCGGACCGTGTTCGCGATTGCGCACCGGCTGTCGACGCTGCGGAAGGCGTCGCGGCTGTTCGTGATCGAGGATGGACGGCTGGTCGAGCACGGCACACACGCCGAGCTGCTCGCGAAGGCGGAGGGGAAGTATCGCCACTTGTACGAGCTGCAGGTGCAGCTCCAGTGAGAAAGAAGGCGCTGTGACGGCCCTCGCGTCGAAACCCTATACGGGAACGTTGACGCTGGAATGGCGTGGTGACGGCTCGCTGTGGGCGCTGCGTGGAGACGAGGAGTGTGCCGTGTCGGTACGACGATGCTTCCCGTGGTCGGAGCCCACGCGGCACCTGTCGCTGCGGGATTCAGACGAAGCGGAGTTCGCCCTGGTGACGGATCCCGCCGAGCTCGATTCACGCTCGCGTGCGGCGCTGGAGATGGCGCTCGCGATCGCGGGGTTCGTGTTCGAGGTGACGCGTGTGCTGGAGATCGACGAGGAGGTCGAGATTCGGCGCTGGCGGGTCGAGACCCAGCAGGGTCCTCGCACGTTCCAGACGCGGCTCGATGACTGGCCGCGCACACTGCCGCACGGTGGGCTGCTGATCCGCGACCTCGCGGGGGACTTGTATCACCTCGGCAGGCCGGAAGCGCTCGACCGGAAGAGCCGGGAGTTGCTGTGGGCGTTTGTGGATTAGCAACGAGAGGAGGGGCGCAGCATGCTGCGTCTCTCCTCATGCCCCCCTCATCATTTCTGGCACCTCCGGCAGAACACGGTCTGCCGCCGATCGATCTCGTGCGTCATGGCCAGCTTCTTCCCGCAATTGACGCACTTCTCGCCGCCTCTGCCGTAGACGCGCAGCTCGAATTGGAACCGGCCGCGTTCGCCCGTTCCAGTGCGATAGTCGCGCAGTGTCGTGCCCGACGAGGCAAGAGCCCGGTGCAAGACGTCCACGATGGCCGCGTGGAGTCGCGCGAATTCCTCGAGCGACAACTGGTTTGTGGGTGTGGAAGGATTGAGGCGGGCGTCGTAGAGCGCCTCATTGGCGTAGATGTTTCCCACGCCGGCCAGCCGCCGCTGATCCATGATCGCTTTCTTGACCGCGGTACGCGTGCCCCTGAGGCGGTCCGCGAAAACAAACGGCGTGAACGTCTCTTCGAGCGGCTCGGGGCCGATTCGGCCGGCGTATGCGATCCAACCCTTTTCATCCAGCAGCCAGATCGTTCCGAGCCGGCGCACATCCCGGTATACGAACCGGCGTCCGTCGGTCAGGGTGCAGATCAGGACCGCGTACTTCAATTCGTCTCGCGTCAGCCGCCGTTCGTAGATGAGGAGCGATCCGGTCATGCGTGGCTGGATGATCATGCGGTGGCCGGAGGACAGCCGGAACACGGCGTGCTTGGCGCGGCGGGAGAGCTGCTCGATGATGTTGCCGCGTAACGTCCGGATCAGGCGCGGCCTGGAGACGTGACGCAGCACATCGGCTTTCTTGAGCTCCACACGGGCAATGCGGCACCCCTCCAGGCGGGGCGCAATCTCCCGAACGATCGTCTCGACTTCAGGCAGCTCCGGCACGCTGGATCTCGCGCCAGGCGACATCGCGCCGCCAGGTCTTGCCCTCGAAGGAGATTCGCTCGGCGGCACCACGGCTCGCCTGGGCGGCAAGCGCCACCGTGGGACCAAGACCGGTCACGCTGAACACGCGGCCTCCGGAGCTGCGCAGTTTCCCTTCATTGTCACGGTAGGTGCCCGCGTAAAAGACAATCACGTCGTCGCCGAGATCCGCGGCGTCCGGAAGTCTGATCGCCGCGCCTTTCTCGGGATTGTCGGGATACCCGCGCGCGGCGAGGACGGTGGTGACTGCGGCCCGCTCCACGGTCAACACTTGCTGGCTGGCCACGGGGTTCCAACGCCGCTGGGCAATCGCCGCGAGATGCTCGCTGAATCCAGGCAACAGCGCGGGCAGCAGCACCTGCGTCTCCGGATCGCCGAAGCGCGCGTTGAATTCCAGCACGGACGGTGTGCCGTCGGGCAGGATCATCAGTCCGGCGTAGAGCACGCCCTCGTAGGGAGAGCCCTGAGCCGCCACCTCGCGTAACACGGGCTCGAAGATCTCCGCGCGCACGCGCGCCAGCAGCGGTTCCGTGGCGATCCCCACGGGGCAGTAGGCGCCCATCCCACCCGTGTTCGGCCCGGTATCGCCTTCGCCGAGCCGCTTGTGGTCCTGGGCGGGCGGGAGGATGACGAGACGCTCGCCGTCGGTCAGCGCCAACACCGACAACTCTTCACCCTCGAGGAATTCTTCGATCACGATTTCCTTGCCCGCTTCGCCGAGCGAGCCTGCCAGCATCGCGCGGGCGACCGTGACAGCATCAGCGCGCGTCTGGCAGACCACCGCTCCCTTGCCGGCCGCGAGCCCGGACGCTTTGACGACGAGCGGCTCGGCGTGGCGGCCGATGTACTCGAGCGCGGGCGCATCCTGAACGAATGTGGCGCTCGCCGCCGTGGAGACTCCCGCGCGTCGCATGACCTCCTTGGCGTACGCCTTGGAGGACTCGAGCCGTGCGGCCGCCGCCGACGGTCCGAATGCCGCGCGCCCGGCATCGCGCAAGCGGTCGGCGAGTCCCGCGGCGAGCGGTGCCTCGGGACCGATGATCGTGACGTCGATGTCGTGGTGCGTGACGGCGGCGACGAGGTCGTCGACTGCGGTTGCGGGGATCGGGAGATTGGTAGCGAGCGCGGCCGTGCCGGGATTGCCCGGAGCCGCGAACAGCGTCAGGTCGTCGGAAAAGGCAGCGGCGGCGTCGCGACGCAGTGCCCAGCAGAGGGCATGTTCGCGGCCGCCGCCTCCGACGACCAGTACGTTCACCTCTTCTTGAATGCGTCCGTAAACGCCTGGGCGGCTCGCTTGGCGGAGTCCACCACGTCGTCCACGACGGCCTTCGCTTCCTTCATATAATGCTCGCGCGCTTCATCGATGTCTTTATCGATCGGCCGGTTGTCGGCATCCGGACCACGGCGCGTGTACTCGCCATTCAGAATGCGCTCGTACTGGCCGGCCCCGATCCAGCGCTGCAGCTCGGCGGCGCGGAGCGTGCTGAACGGATGCGTGCGATCGAGCGTGTTGAGGATCTGGAAGATCCGGTCGAGCGCGCCCCCCGATTCCTCGTATTCCTTGGCCTGCACGAGGAACTCGTCGAGGTTCATCTGCTTCATGTCGCCGCCGCCCGCCATCTTGAGATGCATGCGCATTGCGGCGTGCGGGTCCTGGACCGCGAGGAGACCTGCCCGATCCGACGAGAGCTCGCTCTTCCGGAACCACTCGAGCAACGCGATCCGGATGGGCAGCAGCGCGATGCCCGCCAGGAACGGTAACGTCGAGAAGCTGAAGTTGAGGATCAGAATCAGGATCGTGACGTAGAGCGCGTGTCCGCTCATCACGTGGCCCAGCTCGTGGCCCAGCAGCGTCCGCATCTCGTCGTCATCGAGCAGCTTCAAGGCGCCCGAGTTGATGACGATGAACGGCCGGTCCATCCCGTAGGCCCCCGCGTTGACGAACGGCGTCTGGGACACGAACAGGTCCGGGCGCGGCTCCCAATCCAGCGTCGTCAACACATCGGTGTACAGCTCATTGAGACGCGGGAATTGCCGCGGCCCGACGCGCACGGCGTCGGCCTGGAACAGCAGCCGGATGCCGCGCTCGCCGATGAATCCGTAGACTTTCTTCACCACCTGGTCGAACCCGGGAATCGAGCGTAAGGACTGCAGCGCCGCGCGGTCCGCGGGATGCTCCCACGAGAGGGGAGCGATCTGCGTCAAGACTTTCCGCGGACGTGCCGCCGGAAGCGTATCCGTCGGATCGGTCATGCATCACTCCTGCGAATGGATTCCCTCACGTACGGGCCCGAGAACCCGGTGTTTCGGCTCATCGTCCGCCAGTGCCTGGTCGAGATCACCGATCAGGTCCTCTACATCCTCGATGCCGACCGACAGGCGGACCAGGCTGTCGGTCAGTCCCATACGCCGCCGCATCTCGGCCGGGACGCTGGCATGCGTCATCGACGCCGGATGCCCGATCAAACTCTCGACGCCGCCCAGGGACTCGGCGAGCGCAAAAATTTTCGTCCGCTCCACGAAGCGGCGTGCGAACGCGGTGTCGCCCAGCTCGATGCTGAGCATCCCGCCGTATCCCTTCATCTGGCGCCCGGCGAGCTCGTGCTGCGGATGCGAGCGGAGTCCCGGATAGTATACGCGCCGCACCCGGGGATGCCTTTCCAGCCACTCCGCGACGCGCCGTCCGTTCGCGTCGTGTTGGCGCATCCGCAGCGCCAGCGTCTTGGTGCCGCGCAGCGCCAGCCAGCAGTCGAACGGGCCTGGCACGGCGCCGGACGAGTTCTGAATGAATCCGAGCCGCTCCGCGACGTCGTCCCGGGTTGCGACGAGCATGCCGCCCACCATATCGGAGTGGCCGTTCAGGTACTTCGTGGTCGAGTGCAGGACGATATCGGCACCGAACTGAAGGGGCTGCTGGAAGTAGGGGGTCGCGAAGGTGTTGTCGACGACGAACAGCGCCTTGGCCTTGCGCGCGATCTCGCCGGTCGCGGCGAGATCGCACAGTCGCATCATCGGATTCGTGGGCGTCTCGGCGTACACGATCTTGGTGTGCGGCGTGACGGCGGCCGCAACGGCCCGCGCGTCTCCGCCGTCGACGAACGTGAACGTGAGGCCCAGGCGCGACCAGATGTGGGTCATCTGGCGGTGCGAGCCGCCGTACACGTTCTCACCGCTCACGACGTGGTCACCCGCCGACAGCAGCTTCATCACGGCGTCGAGCGCCGCCAGCCCTGACCCAAACGCGAACCCATGGAGCCCGCCTTCGAGCGCGGCGACGTTGCGCTCGAGCGCCTCGCGCGTGGGGTTGCGCGTGCGGGCGTATTCGTAGCCTTTGTTGCGCCCCAACCCTTCCTGGATGTAGGTAGAGGTCTGATAGATAGGCCCCATAACGGCGCCGCTCAGGGGATCCCCTACGTAGCCGGCGTGCACGGCGCGTGTCGCAATCCGGTGTGTTAGGTCACGTTCGACAACTCGCGTCATGGCCGGAACGTAAGGGCGGCTTTCCTTGGGGGCAAGCGACCTTTACTTTGGCGGGGCCATGCCACCCTTCTCCGGAATGCGTTGCCTCGTCGTCGACGACGAGCCGCGGTTGCGCCGCGTGCTCGTCCGGTTGCTCGAGGGCGAAGGCTTCGCGTGCGCCGAAGCCGGCTCTGGGGTCGAAGCGTTACAGGAGCTCGCGAAGGGAGCGGTGCCGCTTGTGATCTCCGACCTGCGGATGCCGGAAATGGACGGCGTCACGCTGCTGCGCGAGATCATCACGCGCTGGCCCGAGACGGCCGTCATCGTGGTGACCGCCGTCGCCGAAGTGGAGAGCGCCGTCGCCTGCCTCCAGATGGGCGCGCTCGATTACGTCGCGAAACCGTTTCACCTGGACGAAGTGCGCGCTCGCGTTTCGCAGGCGCTCGACAAGCGCCGGCTCATCATCGAAAACCGCAACTACCAGCACGGCCTCGAAGAGCGCGTCGAGGCGCAGGCGCGGCGCATCGAAGAGCTGTTCCTCGAGGGTGTACACGCGCTCGTCTTCGCGCTCGAAGCGAAAGATGCGTACACGCGCGGTCACTCGATGCGCGTCGCCAATTACTCCGTCGAAATCGCCCGCGCCCTCGGCCTCGAGAAGGACCTCCTCGATACCATCGCACTCGGCGCCGAGCTGCATGATGTGGGGAAGATCGGCGTCAGTGAGAGCGTGTTGCATAAGGCCGGTAAACTGTCGGACGCCGAGTACCGCCACATCATGGAGCATACGGTGATCGGGGCGCGCATTCTGGGGCCGCTGATGCGCGACGCGCCCGGCGCGCTGGCCATCGTGCGGTCGCATCATGAGCGGCTCGACGGCACCGGCTTCCCGGACAGCCTGAAAGGCGATCAGATTCCGTTCGAGGCGCGCCTCGTCAGCGTCGCCGACGCGTTCGACGCCATGACGAGCGTGCGGCCCTATCGCCCGTCCCTGTCTGTGAAACACGCCATGCGAGAGCTCGAGGAGGGCGTCGGCGTGCAGTTCGACGCCGAGATCGTCAAGGCGTTCCTGCGCGCGTTTGCCGGGGGGACGTCGCTGCCCATTCCGACGCCGCAGCTTCAGCCCCTACGGCTACCCACCCGTGCTATGGAAGCGCGTCGAGCCTGATTCATTCATTAAATTGGTCGTCCATGTTTGACACGCTGATGGTGAGTCTGTCGGGGGTTCGTGGTCTCGTCGGCAGCGATCTCACCCCCGAAGTCGTCGCCCGCTGGGCGGCGGCTTTCGGTATTTGGGCAAAGACGGGGACGGGGGAGGGGGGAAGGGGGAAGGGTAGGTCTCACGTCGTCGTGGGCAGAGACGCGCGCACGTCGGGTCCCATGTTCGCGGGCGCGGCGACTGCCGGCCTGCAATCGGTCGGCTGCGATGTCATCGATGTGGGCCTTGTGGCAACTCCCACCGTACAGCTCGCGGTCGAGCACCATCGTGCCGCCGGCGGCATCATCCTCACCGCCAGCCACAATCCCATCGAATGGAACGCGCTCAAGTTCGTCGGTCCCGACGGCATCTTTCTTGACAGCGTAGCGGGTACGCGGCTACGCGAACTGGCGGCGGGGGATTCCCTGCCACGCGCCAACTACAATGCGATCGGCGGTGTGGAGGCGGATTCGGACGCGACTTCCCGCCATCTCGCCGCCGTGCTCGCGCTTCGGGGAGTGGATATTCGGGCGATCCGGCGCCGGCGGTTCCGCGTCGCGCTCGATACCGTGCGCGGCGCCGGCGGTGCACTGATGCCGCAGCTGCTCGAGCGGTTGGGCTGTCGGGTCACCGCGATCAATCTGGAAACTGACGGAATGTTTCCCCGGCCGCCCGAGCCGGTGCCCGAGAATTTGAAGGCCCTCGGCGCATTAGTGCGACGAACCAAGGCAGACCTCGGGATCGCGGTGGATCCGGACGTGGACCGGCTGGCGATCGTCGACGAGAAAGGTCGACCGATCGGCGAAGACTACACGCTCGCGTTCGCGATCCGGGCAGTGCTGGGGAAGAGGGACGGGGGACGGGGGAAGCGTAACACCGTCGTGTGCAATCTCTCGACGAGCCTCGTCGTCGAGGATGCCGCGCACGCATTCAGAGCAACCGTCGTACGCGCGCCAGTCGGCGAGGCGCACGTCGCGCGCAAGATCATCGAGCTGAAAGCGGCGATCGGTGGTGAAGGGAACGGTGGAGTGATGTATCCGGCGCTGCATGTCGGTCGCGATGCGCCGGTGGCTGGGGCGCTCGTGCTGGCGCTGCTCGCGCGCGAGCGCGTCACGGTGAGCGATCTGGTTGCCCGCGCGCCACGTTACAGGATCGTGAAAGCAAAAGTGCCTCGGGGTGCCCGTCTGGAGCCCGTGTATGAGGGTTTGCGGCGGGCGTTTCCAACGGCGACAGTGGACAGGCAGGACGGATTACGGCTCGCATGGCCGGATCGCTGGCTCCATGTGCGACCCTCCGGCACCGAGCCGATCATTCGACTCATCGCGGAGGCGCCGTCGGGCGCGGACGCCGAACGACTGATAGAGGAAGGGCGGCGGTTATGTGCGGCATCGTAGGGTACGTCGGCAAACGGACGGCGGCGCCCGTCGTGCTCGAGGGGCTGAAGCGTCTCGAGTATCGCGGCTATGACTCCGCCGGTCTGGCGGTCGTCAACGGCGGGCTCGAGATCTTTCGCGCACCGGGCAAGATCGCCGTGCTCGAGCGCGAGCTCGGCAGCAACCTGCCCGACGGCACGACCGCCATCGCGCACACACGCTGGGCGACGCACGGCGCCCCGAACACCGCCAATGCCCATCCGCACGCGGACTGTGGCGGCACCCTCGCCGTGGTGCACAACGGCATCATCGAAAACTCCGGCGCGCTGCGCCAGGCCCTGACCAAGCGCGGCCACGTATTCCGCTCCCAGACCGACACCGAAGTCCTCTCCCATCTGATCGAAGAAGCGCATACCAAGGGGGCGTCGCTCGTGGACGCGACGGCGGAGGCACTGCGCCAGGTCGAAGGGACCTACGGCATTGCGGTGATCTCGAGCCGCGAGCCCGACACGCTGGTCGCCGCACGGCGCGGATCTCCGCTCCTCGTGGCGATCGGCAACGGTGAGAACTTCGTCGCCTCCGATGCGTCGGCGGTCCTGGCGCACACGCGGTCGGTCGTCTACCTGGACGATGGCGACATCGCCGAGGTGAAGCCCACCGACTACCGCATCATGGATCTGGCGTCGGCGGAAAAAGAGAAGGCCGTCACGCACGTGGAGTGGGATCTCGCCACAATCGAGCGCGGCGGCTATGCGCACTTCATGCTCAAGGAGATCATGGAGCAGCCCGAGAGCGTGCGGAACACGCTGCGCGGCCGGTTGCTCGAGGAAGAAGGCACGGTCCGCTTCGGCGGCCTGAACATCAGCGACGAAGAGCTGTTGAAGGTGCAGCGCATCGTGATCACGGCCTGCGGCACCTCGTGGCATTCGGCGCTGATCGGCGAGTACATGATCGAGGAGCTGGCGCGCATCCCGACGGAGGTCGAGTACGCATCGGAGTTCCGCTACCGGAACCCGATCGTCGATGAGCGCACCCTCGTGATCGGCATCTCCCAGTCGGGCGAGACGGCCGACACGCTGGCCGCCCTGCGCGAGGCCAAGCGGCGCGGCGCCCGAACGCTGGGTCTCGTCAACGTCGTGGGCAGCTCGATCGCGCGGGAAGTGGACGGCGGCATTTACCTCCACGCCGGACCTGAGATCGGAGTCGCGAGCACCAAGGCGTTCACGAGCCAGATCGTCGCGATGGCGCTGCTGACGCTGAAAATGGGCCGGCTGAGTGCCCTCTCGATCCTGCAGGGACGGGACGTGGTGCGGGCGCTCGGCAAGCTGCCCGAGCTCGTGAGCGGTGTCCTCGCCAAAGCCCCGCTGATCGAGCAGCTCGCCGATCGCCTCGTCCGCGCGCAAAACGTGCTGTACCTGGGCCGAGGCTACAATTTTCCGGTCGCGCTCGAAGGGGCGCTGAAGCTCAAGGAAATCTCGTACATCCACGCCGAGGGATATCCGGCCGCCGAAATGAAGCACGGGCCGATCGCGCTGATCGACGACCTGATGCCGGTCGTGTTCATTGCGCCGAAGGACGCAGTGCACCAGAAGGTCGTGAGCAACATCGAAGAGGTGAAGGCGCGCGGGGGCCGCGTGATCGCGATCGTGACCGAGGGCGATACGGCGCTGGACAAGCTCGCCGAGCACCGCATCGAGATTCCCGAGACTCTCGATTTGCTGACGCCGGTATTGAGTGTGGTGCCGCTACAGTTGTTGGCGTACTACATCGCGGCACGTCGCGGTTGTAACGTCGATCAGCCGAGGAATCTCGCGAAGAGCGTGACGGTCGAGTGAGGGTCGTCCTCCAGCGGGTGCAGCGTGCGGAGGTACGGGTGGACGGCCGGGTGACCGGAACGATCGGGCCCGGCTTTCTCGTGCTCGCCGGTTTCGCCCCGACCGATACCGATGCACAGCTCTCCTGGATGGCCGAGAAAATTCTCGGGCTCCGAGTCTTCGGGGACGACCACGGCAAGATGAATCGGGATCTTGCAGAGAGGAATGGTGCGCTGCTCGTCGTGTCGCAGTTCACGCTGTACGGCGACGCGAGTAAGGGCAGGCGTCCCAGCTTCATCGATGCCGCGCCGCCCAATCTCGCCATTCCTTTGTATGAGAAATTCGTCGCCCTGCTCCGCGAGAAGGCAACCGGCAAGATCCCCGTCGAGACCGGGGAGTTCGGCGCGATGATGGACGTCGAGCTGGTGAATGACGGACCGGTGACATTGATTTTAGAAAAGTGATACCGATCGTTCTCGCCTCCGGCTCGCCGCGCCGGAAGCAGCTCCTCGAGATGTTGCGCATCCCGTTCCGCGTCATCGCCCCCGATGTGGACGAGCACGTCCTGCCTGGGGAGAAGCCTGACGCCTATGTGACTCGGCTATCTCGCGCGAAGGCGGAGGCGGTGGCGCCGCGCGCGCCCCGCGAGGTGATTCTGGCGGCCGACACGACGGTGGTCCTTGGCGGAAAGATCTTCGAGAAGCCGACGTCGCCGCAGCACGCCGTCGAGATGCTCGAGCAGCTCCAGGGCAGGACGCACGAAGTGCTCACCGCGGTCGCTGTGACCGAGAATGGAAGGCTCGAGCACGCGTTGGACGTTTCACGCGTGACGTTCCGGCCGAGCGACCGGACCACACTCGAGGCATACGTGGCGACGGGCGAGCCGCTCGACAAAGCGGGCGCGTACGCGATCCAGGGACTCGGCGCCCCGCTGATCGAACGGGTGGAAGGCGACTTCTTCGGGGTGATGGGATTGCCGCTGCGCCTGGCGCTGGACCTGCTGGCGAAGTTCGGGAGACCTTACCGCTTCACGCGATAGACCGGCACCTTCTTCGTCTTTCCTTTGACCTGAATCGGCTCGAGCGCTTCCACCTTGGGAGGCTTCTTGAGCGCTTTGTAGAACGGCTCCGAAATCAAAATCTCGTTGCCGCCGGCCGATGAGCACAGCCGGCTCGCGGTGTTCACCGCGTCGCCGATGACGGTGTACTCGAGCCGCCGGTTCGAGCCGATGTTGCCGGCGAAGACCTCGCCGAAGTTGATGCCGATGCCGATCGCCAGCGGCTGGCGGCCCGATTCCTTCCACTTGGCGTTCATCTTCTCCAGCGTGTCGAGCTGATCGAGGGCGCATTGCATTGCGCGGTCGGCGTCGTCGGCGTGCGCAATCGGCGCGCCCCACAGCGCCATGATCGCGTCGCCCATGAACTTGTCGAGCGTGCCGGAGTGCTCGAAGACGATGTCCACCATTTCGGTGAAATAATCGGTGAGCAGTCCCGCGATCTCGTCGGGGTTCATTGTCTCCGACATCGGCGTGAAGCCGCGAATGTCCGAAAAGAACACGACCACCGGCTGTTTCTGGCTGGGGAGCTTCCCGGCGTCCTGCTGCTCGGCGATGACCGACGCGATGTTGGGCGAGAAGTAGCGCTCGAAGTTCGACCGGACCAGCGCCTCCCGGCGGATGCGCTCGGAAAGCTGGGAATTCTCGATGGCGATCGCGGTGAGACCGCCGAAGGCAATCAAAAACTCGAGATCCTCGTCGGCGAAGGAGTGCGTCGCCGTGAGATTGTCCACATAGAGGATGCCCAGGACTTTCTGGTCCGAGCCCATGAGGGGCGTGCACATGGCGCTGCGCACGCTCTGGATGAGGATCGATTTTCCCTTGAAGCGCTCGTCGGCGGCGGCGTTGTCCGACAGAATCGCGACCCGCTCCTCCACCGCTTTCCGGGCGATCGACTGGGGCACGTGCTTGGCGGCGCTCGCGTCGCCCGTCCGGCTCTTGGAGATCCGCGGCACCAGCTCGTCCGACTTACCGTCGAGCAGCAGAATCGACACGCGATCCACGTTCATGATCTGGAACGTGAAGTCCACGACCTTGTCGAGCAGGCGATCGAGCTCCTGCTGCTTCGACAGCTCCTTCGAGACCTCGAGCAGCAGCGACAGCTTCTTCTCGCGCCGCTCCTCCTGGGTGTGCGCGCGGACCTTGAGGTGCGAGGAGCCCTCCGCCTGGTCCATGACGATCGCCGGCACGCCGCCCGACGCGCTGACCGGGAGCTGCCGCACGATCGTTCCGCCCACCGCGCCGCCTTTGGCGCCGGGCTTGGGGCTCGGGAAGTCGGGTGGGGCGGCAACGACCTGCGGCCGCGCTACCGGTACCGTCACCTCTTTGACCCGAAATGCCACCTTCCCGAACGTCACGACGTCGTTGGCGCCCGCTTCGGCCTCGGTGATCTTGGCGCCATTCAAAAACGTGCCGTTCGAGGAACCGAGGTCGGTGACGCGGACGCCGCTTTCGGTAAGCACGATTTCGGCGTGACGGCGGGAGATCGTAGGATCGTAGATGGGGACGTCGCTCGTGACCGCGCGCCCCACCACGAGTTTGCGCCCGAGCTGGAGGTCGATCGATTGTTCGCCGGATGTGCTCAGCAGCTTGAACACAGGCCCGAAATTAATCGCCTGCTTTGGCCAACGCGAGCGCCCGCAGCACCGCCTGCGCTTTGGCTTCGGTCTCCGCGAATTCGCGCGAGGGGTCGGAGTCGGCGACGATGCCGGCGCCGGCCTGCACGACGACCTGGTCCTTGAGCACGAGCGCCGATCGAATCGCGATGGCCGTGTCCATGCTCGTCGCCCCCCAGCCGACGTAGCCCACGGCCCCCGCGTACGGACCGCGCCGCTCGGGTTCCAGCTCGTCGATGATTTCCATAGCGCGCACCTTGGGTGCGCCGCTGACCGTTCCGGCGGGGAAGCACGCGCGAAATACGTCGAGCGCGTCATACCCGTCTTTCAACCGGCCCCGCACTTCGCTCGCGAGATGTTGCACGTGCGAGTAGCGCTCGATGTGCAGTGACTCGGTCACGCGGACTGTGCCGTACTGCGCCACACGCCCGACATCGTTGCGCCCCAGATCGACGAGCATGCGGTGCTCGGCCAACTCCTTCGCGTCACCGCGGAGCGACGTGGCGAGCTCCTCATCCTCCGCCGGCGTCGCGCCGCGGGGACGTGTGCCGGCGATGGGTCGCACGGTGACTTCGTTGCCCTCCACCCGGACCAGCACCTCCGGCGAGCTGCCGACGAGCGTTACATCGTCGAGCGTGAGATAGAAGAGATACGGCGCGGGGTTCAGGGCGCGCAGATACCGGTACAGTCGCAGCGGGTCGACGGCACCGGGCGCGACCTGGCGGCGCGACAGGACCGCCTGGAAGACGTCTCCCGCGGCGATGTATTCGCGGATCTTGGCAACGTCGCGCTCGAACTCGGGCCGCGGGTACCTGGATTGGGGCGGCGGCCGCAACGCCAGCCCGTCGTCGTCCAGAGACAGCGGCGCGAGTTGATGCGTCCCACTCAGCCGTCCGATCAGGGTGTCGAGCCGCTCCTGCGCGGCGTCGTACAGCCGCAGCCGCTGCACGGCCGACGCCTTGGCGGGCACCTCGACGTTCGCCACGACGATCGCGCGTCCGAACACGTTGTCGAGGATCACGAGGGAGTCGGCAATCATCAGGACCGCGTCGGGCACGCCGAGCGTATCGTTGGGGCCTGCCGGCAGCCGCTCGATGCTGCGCACGACGTCGTAGCCGAGGTACCCGACGGCGCCGCCCATGAACCGCGGCAGTCCCGGCAGCGCAACGCTCGGGAGCGCGCGCATGCGGTCGGCCAGGTGGGCGACCGGGTCTGCGGTCTCGCCCGCCTTCTCCCAGCCAGACGCAGGGGTCCAGCGATCGACTTGCTGTCCGCGATAGCGCCACGCTTCGCGGGGCTCGGTGCCGAGGAAGGTGTATCGGGCCCAGCGCTCGCCGCCGACCAGTGATTCGAGGAGAAACGCGAAGGGCGGCCGCGCGATCTTCGCGAAGGCGGCTACGGGCGTATCGGCGTCGGTGACCACTTCGCGGATCACCGGCACGATTCCGCCACGCTTGGCGCGCTCCAGGAATGCGTCGCGCGGGTCCATCGGGCTAGATTTCGCCGCCATGCGCTGGCCCGCCGCGTTGCTGCTCGTGCTCGCTACACCCATCCGGGCGCCCGCTCAGGGCTGGAACAGCGATTCCGCCCTGGCGTTGGCGCGGCGCGCCATCGCGCGCCGCGCGCAGACCGCGGTCGACACAGCGCTGCGCGACTACAAGGCCCAGGCTCACGGTTTTCTCTTCTTCCTGGGGCAGTTCGGCGAAGGGCTCACCGAGCCGCCGCGGCTCGTCAAAGCGGATCAGCTGGAGCTGGAAGTGTACTGGAAGGCGCCGCAGCTCAGCAAGCAGCGCATCATCGGCTGGCGCGACCGCGCGGAGCTCCCCACCGATATCAACTACCACCGCGATCACCTCGGCATCGTGCAGAACAACTTCGGCATCGCCATCCGACTCGGCGAGGGCGATGAGGTGCGCGGCGTGCCGCATCCGCTCGCGCCCGGCGGTGCAGATCTGTACGATTTCGCCCTGGGCGACACAACCGCGATCGTGCTTTCGCAACGCGCGGTGCGCGTCGTCGCACTGCGGGTGCGGCCAAAGAACTTCGGTAGCGCCGCCATCGTCGGCACGCTGTATGTCGATATCGAATCCGCCGAGCTGGTGCGCATGGCGTTCAACTTCACGCCGAAAGCCTATCTCGATCCACAGCTCGAAGACGTCAGCATCGTTTTGGATAACGCGTTGTGGGAGGGGCGGTTTTGGCTGCCCTACCGCCAGGAGGTCGAGATTCGGCGCCGCGCCACCTGGCTCGACATCCCGGCGCGCGGCATCATCCGCGGACGCTGGGAGATCGACGGCTACCTGTTCAACCTCGGTCTCGATACCACCTTTTTCCGCGGCGATGAGATCACGGCGCTGCCCAAGGCCCAGCGCGATTCCTTCCCCTGGCCTGGGCCCCTCAGCGCGGCGATCCAGGACGTCGCCGAGCCCGTCCGCGAGAACGATCTCCAACACGTCCGCGCCGAAGTCAGTCGCATCGCGGGCCGCCGAGCGCTCACCGGGCTCAAGCGCGAGCGCCTCGGCGCCCGTTCGCTGAGCGAGCTCGTCCACGTCAATCGCGTGGAGGGGCTCGCCGCGGGAGCGGGATTCGTCTGGCGCACGGCGGACGGCGGTTTCGAGCTCCGCGGCCTCTCGAGCTACGGGTTTGCCGATCGGGCGGGGAAGGGCAGCATCGCGCTCACGTCCGCCGACGGGTTCGAGCTGGCGGCGTACCGTGAGGTACGAGACATCGGAGACGCACCCGTGATCGCGCCGTTGCTGAACTCGATCGCCTCGCAAGAATTCGGCGACGACTACGGCGACTACTATCGCGCGACGGGCGTGCGGCTCAGCGTGCGCCGGGCTATCGGCGTGCGAGGCGAATGGCGCTTCGCGGCTGCACGCGAGCGCGTCGCAGCACTCGCCGTACGCGCGACGCCGGCGACGGGAAGCTATCGTCAGAATCCCATCGTCAGCCCCGGCGACTATTCTACGGCCGCACTGACGCTGCGGCGGCGCAGCGAAGGCTTCGCGGTCCGACGCGATGTGGCGGGCGAGGCGACGCTGGAATTCGGCGCGCGCTATGCCCGCCTGAGTGGCGCGGCGCATCTGCTCGTGCCAGTCGGGGCAGGGGCGAGCCGGTTGTTGACACGCGTGCAATTCGGTCTCGGGTCCGGCAATCTGCCGCCGCACCGCGCATTCGTTCTAGGGGGCCGTGGGTCGCTGTTGGGTGATGGCTTCCGGGATTGGGGCGGGCGCCGGGCTGCACTCGTGCACATCGAATGGCGCACTCCGGTGCCGTTCATTCGTCTGAGCGCGGGGCCGGCGCGCACGCCGGGGACGATCACGCTCGCACCCTACGCCGCATGGGGATGGACCGCGGAGCCGATCGCGTTTACCCCATGGCAGGCGACTCCCGGCACCCGCGTGACACTGGGGCTGGGCGCCGAATGGCTCGGGCTCCTGCGTCTCGAAGCGGGCTACGGGGCCCAGACGCGCCAGTTCCACGTTGCGTTCGACGTCACGCGCGATTTTTGGGACATTCTGTGATTTCCGATACTGGACTGATCCGCCTTCAGGACTACCTTGGAGGAGCCTCATGCCAGTAACCGCCTTCCCAGACGAGTGGTTGGCCCAATCTGTTGAGGGCCTGACGCCCGAGCGCCTCCAGGAGCTGCGGGGCAAGGCGGAGTCCGGCCGCACGCTGTGGGATTCCGTCGTCGCCGCGAAGATCGCAACCGACGCCGAAATCATCGAGAAGCTGTCGCACCGCTTCCGCCTGAAAGTCGCCGACACCTCCAAAATCGATAGCGGGGTGCGGGACGGCGTGCCCGAACAACTTGCGCGCCGCTACCACGTACTGCCGCTGCGCCTGACCGATTCGTTCCTCGAACTCGGCACGGCCAACCCCTTCGATCTCGATGCCGAGAAGGCGCTGGCCTTCGCGACGGCTCGCGAGATCCGGCTGTTCCTGCTGTCGCCTTCGAAAATCACCGAAAAGCTCGACGAGATGTACCGGTCGGACAAGGCGATCGACAAGCTGCTCGAGGGGATGGGCGAACAAGAGATCCTGACGACGCTGAACGAATCGCCCCCGGCCGAAGAGCTCAACATCTCGGAGGCCGACGCCAGCCAGAAGCCGGTCGTCCGTCTGGTCGACATGATCATTTCCGAGGGAATCCTTTCACGGGCCAGCGACATCCACGTCGAGCCCGAAGAGGGCGGCGTGGCGGTGCGCTACCGAATCGACGGCGTGCTGCGGCAGGTCATGAAGATTCCCCGTCAGGCGGGGCTCCCGCTCATCTCCCGCATCAAGGTCATGTCGTCCCTGGATATTGCCGATCGGCTCCGGCCCCAGGACGGCCGCGCGCGCGTCGCCGTGAACGGTCAGCCGATCGACCTGCGCGTCTCGACGCTGCCCGCGCAGCTCGGCGAAAAAGTCGTCATCCGCATTCTCGACTCCCGCGCCACGGTCAAGTCACTCGACACCCTCGGCCTCAATCCGGGGGAAGCCGAGGCGATCAAGCGGCTGCTCGAAAACCACGAAGGCATCCTGCTCGTCACCGGACCGACGGGCTCGGGTAAAACGACGACGCTCTACTCGGCGATCAATCAGATCAAGAGCGAAGGCGTGAACATCGTCACCGTCGAGGACCCGGTCGAGTACCGGATGCAGGGAATCGTCCAGGTCCAGGTGCAGGAAAAAGCCGGCCTCACCTTTGCGGCAGCGCTGCGGTCCATCCTGCGGCAGGACCCGAACGTCGTCCTCGTCGGCGAGATCCGCGACAAGGAAACGGCACAGATCGCGGTGCAAGCATCGCTCACGGGACATCTGGTGCTCTCCACGTTGCACACGAACGACGCGGCCAATGCGGTCACGCGCCTCGTCGATATCGGCGTCGAGTCGTACAAGATCGCCGCGTCGCTGCGTGGGATCGTGGCACAGCGCCTGATGCGGAAGCTGTGCCCCACGTGCAAGGAAGTCTGGATGGAAGCGCCGCCCGAGCGGCTACGGCGCTGGATCCCATCGGGGACGCCGCTGTATCGCGCCGCGGGCTGTCCCGACTGCGCGATGACCGGCTATCGCGGGCGATTCTCCATTCTCGAAATCCTCACGATGACGCCCGAGCTCGAGCGGCTGATCGCCGCCGGTGAGGCGGCCGACCGGATCGCGGCGGCGGCGCAACGCGGTGGGATGAAGTCGCTGTGGGATTCGGGGCTGGCGCACGTGGCGCGCGGCGAGTCCACGCTCGACGAGCTCACCCGCGTCGTGGACATTCCGGCCGAAGCGGAGGCGCCGCCTCCGGCGGAGAAGCGGGTCTCGCGCGGCACGGGCGGCGTGCGGCTCACGCCGGCTCCTGGAACCGTGACCGTCCCACCCGAGCCCTCCGCACCGGTCTCCACACACTTCGACTTGCTCGAGGAATCCGCTCCCCCGGAGCGTCGTTCTGGTGGGCACGGCCAACCGGCATCGAAGGTCCTGCTCGTCGACGACGAGGACAGCCTGCGCAAGGTGATGCGCGACCTGCTCGAGCGCGACGGCTACGTCGTGACCGAGGCGCGCGACGGCGTGCAGGCGCTGGATCAAGTCGATCGCGTGGGACCCGACATCATCGTACTCGATCTGAATCTCCCGGGCCTGGACGGCTACGGCGTGCTGTCCCACCTGCGCTCGCGCCCGGCGACCGCGAACATTCCCGTGATCGTGCTGACAGCGAAAGGCGACGAGGACAACGAGGTGCGCGTCTTCGAGCTCGGCGCGGACGACTTTCTCACCAAGCCATTCCGAGCGCGCGCGCTTTCCGCGCGTCTCGAAGCCGTGCTCGGCCGCCGCCGCTGACCAACGTTCGAGTGTCCTTCGTGGACACGTATGCGCTGCGCGGAGCCGGACGGACGCTCGAGGTGCTCGCGCTGCGCCGCGGTCCGCACGGCCGCAACGTCGGATCGTGGGAGACGGTGCACGGCACGATCGAGCCCGGCGAGACGCCGGTGCAGGCGTCACTGCGCGAGCTGCGCGAGGAAACCGGCCTCGTGCCGGAAAAATTCTACAATCTCAGCCGCACGGAAGCGTTTTATCAGCACAAGAGCGACGAGCTGGCGCTGATTCCGGTGTTCGCCGCGTTCGTCGCGCCCGGCGCGAGCGTGAGACTCTCGGCGGAGCACGATCGGGCGGAGTGGCTCGAGGCCCGGGACGCGGCGAGACGGTTTGCCTGGCCGCGAGAGCGAAGAGCAATGGACGACATTTTGTCAATAGTGGGGGGTGGGGACGCGGGCTTGCTGGAAGACGTCCTGCGAGTAAGCTAGTACGCAGGCTCCCTTGTGAATCCTTTCTATCATCGGATCTACCGCGTGGTCCGTCACATCCCCAAGGGACGGGTGGCGACGTACGGGATTATCGCGCGGCTCGCGGGACGGCCCGGCGCCGCGCGCACGGTCGGCTGGGCCCTCTCCGCACTCCCCGAAGACAACGATGTGCCGTGGTGGCGCGTCATCAACGCGGCGGGCCGCATTTCTTTTTCCGGACAGGATCACAGCGCGGTGCTGCAGCGGGCGCTGCTGTTGCGTGAAGGCGTGCGGTTCGCTCCGGGTGGAGCCGTGAACCTCCAGGCGTATGGCTGGCCGTCGGAGGCCTACGACAGCGCCGTCGCCTCCCACAAGCGCGCGGCTTCGACGCGGAGATCGCGCAGGTTGAAAGGCTTGCGCACGTAACGCACGCCGAGACGCGCGAGCGTCTCTTCCGTCGTCGGGCGCACGTCGCCCGTGGCGACGATGATCCGATCCCGCAGCGCCGGCATCCTCGACACCAATTCTTCCGCCAGTAACGTCCCGCGCTTCCCGGGTGCCATCGCGCGCGCGTCGGTGATCACCAAATCGAATCCGCCACGCTGCGCGAGATCGAGCGCGTGCTGCGGATCGCCCGCCACTTCCACATCATGGCCGTCGCGCGCGAAGAGCGCTTTGATCGTCCGCTGCACCGCGGGATCCGCATCCACGAGCAGAATGGTGCGCTTCACCGCCGGTGCGGCATTGACGGCCGGGGTGCCGTGGACGGGCGTGAGCGCCGGTCGCACGGCATCCGCCGGTGCCGGAGGCAGGTCCACGCGGAATGCCGCGCCGCCGCGCGGGCTGCGCGGTTCGAGCGTGATCTGGCCGCCATGCCTCTCGACGATCGAGTACGTGATCGACAGGCCGAGGCCGGTGCCCTTGCCCGGCTCTTTGGTCGTGAAGAACGGCGTGAAGACGCTCTGCGCAATTTCGTCGGGAATACCCGGGCCCGTGTCCGCGACCCGCAAATGCACCTGCCCGTCGAACCAGGTCGAGACCGTGATTTCGCGGGGGCGCTCGCGCGGGTTCTCCGCCACGGCATGCGCCGCGTTGGTCACCAGATTGAGCACGACCTGCTGTAATCCGTGCCGGTCGCCGAACACGTCGGGGAGGGTCCCGCTCAGCTCCCGCTCGACCACGATGTCCTTGAGCTTCAAGTCGTATGACGTCAGCGAGAGCGTCCGCCGGATCACGTCGTTCATGTCGACCGGCACCCGTTCCGCCCCGCCCTTGCGCGCGAACGTGAGGAGATTGCGCACGATGCGGCCGGCGCGCTCCGCCTGCTCCTGAATCACCTGCAGATGACCGCGGTCCTTCTTGCCGAGCTCCTTCTGCTCGAGCAGGAACTCGGACAGTCCCGCGATCGACGTCAGCGGATTGTTGAGTTCGTGAGCGACGCCGGAGACGAGCTGGCCGACGGCGGCCAGCTTCTCGCTCTGCACCAGCTGGGTTTCGAGGGCCTGCTGCTCAGTGACGTCCTCGACCATCACGACGATGCTCTGTTCGGTCGTGGCACCCGGAATGCGGGCGGCGTTGACGCGAACCGCGCGCCGCAGCCGCTCGGAGCGCGCCACCAGCGGGGCGGGACGCTCCCCCCTCCGCGTCGCCGCCAGCAGCTCCAGCAGCGCATTCGGCTTGCCCAGCAGCGCCTCGCCCAGGGGAGTGCCGACGACGTTCTGCAGCGGCGTGTTGAGCAGATCGGCGAGCGCTCGGTTCGAGCGCCGCACGCGTCCCTCGTCGTCCACGACGGCGATGCCCTCGCTCAACGCGTCGAACGCCGTCTCCCACTGCTCCTTGGCGCGGCGGACCATCTCGAAAAAGCGGGCGTTGGCGATCACCACGGCGGCGTGGGTCGCCAGGGTCGACAGCAGGCGGATGTCTTCAGGGACGAACACGCCTTCCTTGGGGTCGGTGATCACGAGCGTGCCGATGACGATGCCATGCGACCGGAGGGGCACGGCGGCAGCGGCGGCGGCCTCGAAGCCCTCCACGATCACGGTGGGCTCCGACCCCGAATTGCGGATCAGCTCGAGATGCTCTCGGCCCGTGGAGCGCGCGACCAGGCCGGCATCATCCCCTTGGATCTCCTGGCCGCGCAGCGGCGCCAGCGTGCCTTCGGCAGCGGCGACGCACAGGGGATCGCTGGGCGCGTCGCCCAGCAGGGCGAGGAGCGCGCCTCGCGCGTCGAGAAAGCGAACGGCGTAGCGCACCACCTGCTCGACGATGCGGTCCAGCTCGATCGAGTCCGACAGGACGTACGACAACTCCTGCAGGGAGAAGAGCTCGGACAGCCGGCGATTGAGCTCTTCGGCCGCCCGGCGTCGCTCCTGCTCGGTCTTGAGCAGTCGCCGGCGCAGCCGCCAAAACGCCACGGCTAACGGGAGGACGACCAGCCCTAGGGCTGCGCCCAAAAAGAGCCACTGTTCCATGGATTTCACGATCCGCCAGTTTAACATGTACTTGCCCGACTATATCCGACAAATATATTCGTATATCCGTTTCCTAGACTGGTCCCCGCTCACGCAAGGAAGCAATCTCGTGCCCCACCGCGGTTTGTACCCGTGCGTCCTGCTGCTGTTGGCAGCCGTGCCTGTGGCTGCCCAAGAGTCCACGACCATCGGAGGGTACGGGGAGATTCATTACACGAATCCCTCAGGTCGGAATTCCCCGGCCGTAATCAACCTCCGCCGCTTCGTCGTTTACCTCGCGCACACTTTCAATGACAAGTTGGCGTTTCGTTCGGAGCTCGAAGTCGAGGATGCCAAGGTGGAAGGCGGCTCCCCGGGCGGTGAAGTCGCGATCGAACAGGCGTTCCTGGATTACCGCCTTTCGGACCGCGTGACGCTGCGGACAGGATTGGTGCTCACCCCGGTCGGCATCATCAACGAAACGCACGAGCCGCCCACCTTCAACGGCGTCGCGCGCCCCGCGTTCGAGAACGACGTTATCCCGACGACCTGGCGCGAGCTGGGAATGGGATTCGCGGGGACGTTGCCGTTTGCCGAAGGCCTCAGCTACAGGGTGTACCTGGTCAGTGGGCTTCGGGCCGCCGGTTTTTCGGATTCGGACGCGGTGCGGGGGGGGCGGCAGGAGGGGCGTCAAGCATCATTCGCCAATCCGTCGCTCACGGGACGGCTGGAATTGGTTCGTCCGGGCTTGAAAGTCGGCGGCTCGTTCTGGTATGGAGGCACGACGGCGGGCGACACGCTGTTGGGCATGGGTTCCTTCGACGCGCCGGTCACCCTGGTGTCAGCCGACGCGCGCTATGAGCGGGGCGGCGCGTCGCTGCGCGGCGTGGTCGCCAACATCGCGGTCGGTGACGCGGGCCGGATCAACACCGTGTATGGCTCCGCCGTTGGAAGCCGGATTGCCGGCGGCTACGTCGAGGGAGCGTACGACGTACTCCGGCTGCTCGCGCCTCGCGCGAAAGCGAAGCTGAATGCATTCGTGCGGCACGAGCGGTACGATACGCAGGCGAACGTGCCGGCCGGCACGCCGCGCGACCGCGCGCTCGCCCGTCGTATCACTACGGTCGGGCTCGCGTACAAACCGGTCGGGAATGTCGTCTTCAAGGGCGACTACGAAGTGCGCCGCACGGCCGCCGGAACCGGCGCACGCGAGACGCTGCGGCTTGGCGTCGGTTATCAGTTTTGAAGATCCTGCTCGCGCTGGTGCTCATGTGGCAGGGCGCCGCAGCACCACCCGCCAAGGTCGTGGCGTCGCTGCGGCGCATTTTTGGCGCGGGCGTGAGTGGCGCGCCGATCGTCGTAAATACCGATACGGTTTTTCGCGTCACCCGCGCCGATACCGTGCTTGGCTTCGCGGTCGTCCGCGCGGTGAAGGGGAAGGACCAGCCGATCACGTTCCTCGTCGCCACCGATACTTCTGATCGGCTGCGCGACGTCGACATCCTGGTGTATCGCGAACCGTACGGGGGCGAGGTCGCCTACGAGGCGTGGCGCCGGCAATTTCGCGGGAAATCAGCTGCCGACAGCCTGGAACCCGGGCGCACCATTCGCAGCATCTCCGGCGCCACAATCAGCGTGAACGCCGTCACGCTCGGCGTGCGGCGGGCGATGCGTGAGCTCACCACGTGGCATCGGACCGGATTGATCAAGTGAGCTGGACCTGGAGCTCGCTCCCGCCGCCCGTCCGCACCCTCGGCCGCTGGATCACGATCGTCCAGCTCGTGGGCTACACGACATCGCTGGTGTTCGTGTGGCACACGACGCGGCTCGTGCCGTCCGGCGTCGCCACGCGGTACCGCGGTGCCGCTGTCGACTCTCTTTCGAGCGCGCCGATGCAGTTCCAAAAGTCGTTCGGGGAAATGCTGACCATCACGCACACGCATCTGCTCAGCATGGCCGTGATCTTCGTCAGCACCGGTTTGGGGATCACCCTCTGTTCGCGCCCGTCGGAACGCTGGCGCCGCTTCCTGATAGCCGAGCCGTTCGTCGCGCTGCTCGTATCGTTTTCGGCCATGTGGCTGATGCGGTATGTGAGTCCGCAATTCGCCTGGCTGCTCGAGGCGTCCAGCACGATTCTCGCGATCACGTTCTACATCCAGTCGTTCCTGATCCTGCACGAGCTGCGCGCCACGCCGTGAAGCGTCGCGATTTCGTCGCGCTCTGCGGGGCTGGGGTGGTCAGCCCCTTGATCCCGCGCTGGCTGCCGCGCATCGGGGAGGGGAAGGGAGAGTGCTTCGTCGAGCGCTGGTCGTGGGCGATGGGGCAGGCGGTGCACGTCATGGTCTTTGCCGACGGGGAGGGCCAGGGGTTGGAGGCCTGTGCCGGCGCGCTGGCCGAGTTGCGCCGTGTGGAGGACCGCCTCTCCCTGTTCGACGATGCGAGCGATCTGTGCGAGCTGAATCGCTGCGCGGGCCGGCGCTCCCTGCGCGTGGACTGGGATCTCGGCGCGGTGCTGCGGGCGGCGGCATCATATCGGGACGAGACGACGGGAGCCTTCAATGCAGCTGTCGAGCCGTTGATGCGTCTGTGGGGATTTCACCGTCCGGCGCGCCGCGGGCACGGCATGCCGAGTGACGGGGAGATTACCGCCGCCCGCGACGCGGTTACGACCGCTGTCGTGCAGCTGAACGGGGACGTTGCGGTGCTCCCCAACGCGCACACCCAGCTCGACTTCGGAGGAATCGCGGTTGGCTATGGGATCGATCGCGCCATCGGCGTGCTGCGCGCAGCCGGCATGCGTCGGGCTTTCATCGACGTCAGCGGAGATTGCTACGGTCTGGGCGGGCCGCCCGGCGAGCCCGAAGGCTGGAGCGTGCAGATCGCCGGCTCAGCGCGCACCGTGCGACTGCGCGACGCCGCTCTCGCGACGTCGTCGAACAACGCATCGGTAATCCACATCGGCAGGCGAGTCCTCGGGCACATCATGGACCCGGGCACCGGATGGCCGGCGGATACGCGGCGCAAGGTGACGGTCGTCGCGAAGACCGCAATTGCCGCGGATGCGCTTTCGACCGCCGCGCTCGTCAGCGGGCGCGCCGAACCTGGCGCGCTCGCGATCTACACGACAGGATGACGTCTCGGCCGAGGCGCGGGATGATCGCCCTCATCGCGCTCGCATGCGCCGTCGCCGCGTGTCGTCGTGTCGAGCCTCGCCTCGCGGTCTCGCGCGTGTGGCCCGCCATGGACGGGATGCTGTCCGCCGCGGCATGGGGCGCCGATAGCGTACGCGTCGCTGGCGCCCTCGATGTGGCACGCGACTCGGTTGATCGCATCGATTCGCTGATCCAGCGACACGCCCCGTTTGCCGCTCTCGACTCGGCCCGGCGCGAGATCCGCCGCCGCACCGGCGTGGCCCTCACCGTCGACAGCATCGCGCCCGGCTACGCGCTCGATCGCGCGGCCCTGGCACTTACGAATGTGGTGGACAGCGCGCTGCTGGATTTGGGCGGCCAGTCCCTGGGGGTTTGGCCGGCGGCGCGTCCGACCCACCCGTCCGTGGGCGTCCCCGAACCCCGACAAACCCCGCGCACCCTTCGCGTGTGG
>JACXTT010001048.1_pt1 | contig 47158 bp, 48 predicted proteins | sample 9270951 | NCBI WGS metagenome assembly JACXTT01 (sample SAMN15532306, study PRJNA645909) | rock metagenome | isolation source: weathered quartz diorite | place: Puerto Rico | collected 2017-06-21 | reverse complement strand
GTTGGGCCCCATGGGCCGATCGAGCCGGGCCCCCACAGCGAGCACGTTGCCGCGTGGCACCGGCACCGTGCCCGGCGTGCTGTAGTCACGCGCGCGCAGGCGGCGCATTTCCCAGCCATAGAGCGAGAGCTGCGAATTGCCGAGTGGCATGCTGACCGCCGCGTACGCCAGGACGCGGTCGCCGATCGTGCTCTGCCGGCTCGCGCCGAGGTCGTTGGCCGCGGTGGTCGTGTACACCAGGGCCCCGCGGAAATAGTTGCCGGCGCCGAAGGGTCCTTCGATGCCCAGTCGTCCACGGATCTCACCGCCCGGTGACATCTCGCTTCCACCCTTCACCGGGACGTAGTTCGCGCGATACCGATAACTCGCCCCCGTTCCCACGGCCCAGTTCTGGCCCATCTTGAGCGCGGACGCGAACCCTGCCGACATGCCGCCGCCCGAGCCGAAGCCCGGCGTCGAAAATCCGAGCAGATCGGTCGCCGTCGCGCCGAACAGGGGGATCGTCGTGTCGGGCACGGCTGTCGCGCCGGTGGGCATCGTGCCGACGAAATTGAAGACGAGCCTGCCCGGAATTACGCCGACCGTTGCACGGATATCGGTATCAACGAGTCCCGAATGCGTAATCGTGCCACCCGCCTGGCTGACTGACGCTCGGGCAAAAGCGGTTCCGATGTCGATGACGAGCCGATCGCCGACGCGTTGCGTGACAGAGATCGGGATTGTGAACTCACTGATGCGCGAGAACGCGAGGCCCGGGCCGAAGCTGTACGACTCGAACGTGGCTCCCGTTCGCGCGACAGTCGTCGCGGCTTGTGCGGGTAGGGCGGCCGGCGCCAGCATGCCGGCCACAGAAAGAAGCAGCGCGTGCGCGCGCGTCACGGCCGGTGGAAGATGATCCGGATGACGCCCGAGGCCTGGATCACGCTCGTAACTCCCTGGCTCTCGTTCGTGGGATGGCTCGCGACGCTGCTGATGCCCGGTTGACCGACGGCCGAGGTGATCGTCTGGGAGACTTCGTTCGTCGTCTGTTGCAATGCTCCCAGTGACGCGGGCTCGGTCGGGGTCGTCAGCCGTGCGGCGGCTTCGACGACGGTGACCAGGTCGCCCGGCGACGCTTGTACCGCCGGGGCGGCTTCAGCCGCCTCCTGCTGCTGCCGCGCCTGCTGGAACGACGGGTCGGCGCGCACCGCGGAGCTGAATGCCGTCGCTGCGGCGCGGAAGTCACTGCGATCGAGCGCCTCGAGTCCCTGGCTGTACGCAAGGAAGGCGGCGAGGCTCTTCGTCCCCTGCCGCAGGATCCGTTGCCGCTCCGCGTCCGTCAGCTGAATCCCCAGCTCGGTCGCCAGACCGAACACGAGCTGCTTCTCGAGATCCAGCAACTGCTTGAATGTGCCGTTCGCCTGGGCGCCCGACCGGACGGTGCCGTCACCGCGTACTACCGTCGCGGACATGCCCACCGGCCCGTTCTCGGTAATCGTGGCGACGCCTTGTACCATCTGTTCGGCACGCAGCAAACGCCCGACGCGCGCGGCGGTGCTCGAATCGGCGCGCCCGCTCTGGCCGAGCTTCAGCTCGTCGAGGAGCGCACCGACCTGAATGCGCTCGAGGAGACGGAGACTCCGCACCATCGCCAGGTCGGACAGCATCAGCTCGGCGAGCCCGCGCGAGAGCGGCTGCAGGCTCGAGTCGCCCGCGATCGTCATTGGCAGCACGGCGATCGTCGATGGCTCGGGGGCGAGAGTCGTCAGCGTCGATTCGCGCGCCAGCGCGAGCTTCGCCGTCTGGGTTGCCTGCGTCCGGAGCGCGAGCTGGGCCAGCGCGCGGACGGCCGCGACGCCCCGCGCCTGCGGGGAGCGGTGCGCGAAGTCGGTATAGGTGGCGAACGCGAGATCGTAACGCCCATCCTTCTCCTGGCAACCGCCGACCACCATGGGGCCGAGCGCTTCGCCCGGCGCCAGCAGCTCGGCGGCGTTTGCCACGACAACGGCACTGTCGCATTGCCCTGCCGCCATGAGCGCGGCGGCGAGGCGGAAAAGGATCTGCGCATTTCTGGGTTGCTGTGCTGCCTGGGCCTTGAGGGTGGGGATTTCCGCGGGAGTAACGGGTCTAGGCCGTGGCCCGCCTGCGCAAGCCACGACCAGACCGCTCATGCTTAAGAGCAGGGACCAGCGACCAGCCAACGTCGGGGACTCCCGCCGATGAAGGGGCTTTTAAGATGCTTGGGGGCTTAAGGCCCGCAAGCCCGTGTGATTTAATGGTGTCTGACCGGAACCGCTATGACGCGCGTCACGTGCAACGGCAGGCGGCGAGAAACTCGACTAATAAGGAAGGCGATTCGCAGCCGGCGCGGTGGCCACCACGCCGTCGCGGGGCAAAACCGAGGGCGATGCCGCCGGCTCACTCTGGGCTTTGCAGCATCTGACGCATCTTGCGCGCCAGGTCCTCGATCTGTTTGAGCCCGGACAGCGTCTCCTCGTCGTACTTCTCCGGCGCGAGGAGCAGCAGCTGAGTCTCGGCGAGAATCGCCGATAGGGGATTGGAAAGGTCGTGACGCAGCTTGGCCATCGCCTTCAGCTCGGGAATCACAACAACGAGCGGTACAGGTCCCGCAGGTGGTGGTCACGCAAATCGCGCACCGATTGCCACAGATCCTGCTCCGAGCCGGCACAGAAGATCTCCGCGCTGGATCGCTCCATCTCCGTTCCCTCGGCACCGAACATGATACGACCGCGCCAGATACCGTCTTCGGTGCGCCGCAGCGAGAGTCGGATGTCTATGGGTTGTCCGTCAAAGCGAATCGGAGGCAGGTCGTGGACGACCGTATCGGTCGCAGCGGCTGGTGTGTATCGGGCAGGTTGGGCAGGCATGCCGTTCCAGGGCTGGTTTGAAACAACATTATAAACTGCTAGGGGTTATGCAATGCCTAGCTGGCTGCTTAGCATGTCGAGGTCGAAGCCCGGTACAACCAGCGCGGGTTGGTTGGTTGGCAACAACGTCGAAAACTCGCTACGCCCGCAATAGCGTCAGGGCGACGGCGCGGGCGTGAAGGTGAGCACGAACAGCACGAGACTCGCCACGAGCAGCCAGATCCGCGACTTGGGGAGAGGACGGTAGGTGTCCAGCACGGGTGGATGCCCAAACTGACCTCGGGAAAGAATCAGCACGACAAACGCCCATACGAACCAGCTCTTCGAGAGATACCCGAGTAGCAGGACGAGCACGAAAAAGAATCGGGCGATCTGGCGTTGCGCGCGTGGGAATGCGGCGTAGAGAATGTGCCCGCCATCGAGCTGAGCAATCGGCAACAGGTTGAGCATCGTGACGTACATCCCGAGCCATCCCGCCAACGCCATCGGACTCAGCGTCACCGCGCCGGAGTGGGTGAAGTGGCGGACGAGCAGCGTCACAGCAGAGTCGCCCAACGTCCCCCATCCGATCGAAATCTGCATTCCCGTGGCGGCCGGATCTGTGCCGGCTTGACTGTGCGCCAATCCAATCCAGAGCACCGGGAGGGCGACGACAAAACCGGCGATCGGGCCCGCCGCGCCGATATCGAGGAGTTGGCGGCGGTCGTTGAGAATCGTGCGGAGCCGAATGAACGCGCCCAATGTCCCAATCCCAAAGGGCGGCGGGGGCGCGGGAATGAAATAGGGCGGCGACACATTCACCTGGTAATGTCGCGCGGTCAGATAGTGACCCATCTCGTGACAAAAGAGGATGGCGATGAGCGGGAGCGAGAACGACAATCCAGTCGCCCAGCCACGGAAGAATGCGAGATCCCAGGCGGCCGGGTTGTAGAGCACGTGGAGATCGGGGGCGAGGCTGCCCGCGACCAGGGCGCCTGACAGCGTCGTCAGGAACAGCGTCGCCGCAAGCAGCAGCAGGTGCAACGTCCACGATTCCCGCGGCTTGACGGTGGGGCGCGTCAGGACGAGATGGCGCCCGTCGCGCTCGCTCGACCAATAGTAAGTCCCTGGCCATTGCCGGAGGGCCTCCGCGAGTGCGGCTGAGGGCTCGGCGTGCGCCGGATCTACAAGAGCGTCAACAACTTCGCGGTCGTGGAGGGGGGTAGTGCGCCACGCCGCAAGAAACCTTGTGAGGGTCACGGACGCGTACTATACTTGAGCGTTCGCACACCGCCAAAATCCCAAGTTTCCATTTTCAACCAGGACCAATCCCCATCCCGGGGTTTCCCCCGCCGTAGCGCCAAACGGAGCTGAAGCACACGTGGATATCGCCGAATTAAAGAGAAAGTCCGTCGCAGAACTACACGCGATGGCCGAGAGCCTGAACATCACCAACTACTCCGGGCTCCGCAAGCAGGATCTGATCTTCCGCATCGAGCAATCACTCCTCGATTCCGACACCGTTCTCCGCGGCGAGGGCGTGCTCGAAATCCTGCCGGAAGGCTACGGATTCCTCCGCAGCGCCGACTGGAACTACCTCTACGGCCCCGACGACATCTACGTCTCGCCCAGCCAGATCAAGCGGTTCGATCTGCGCACCGGCGACACGATCACGGGCCAGGTGCGGCCGCCCAAAGAAGGCGAGCGCTACCTCGCGCTGCTGAAAGTCGAAGTCGTCAACGGCGAAGAGCCGGAAAAGGCCAAACACCGCGTCGCGTTCGACAACCTGCGGCCGCGTTATCCGGAACAGCAGCTCAAGCTGGAGCGGAAAGACGGCGACCTATCAATGCGCGTGATGGATATTCTGTCGCCCATCGGCAAAGGCCAGCGCGGCCTGATCGTCTCGCCGCCCAAGGCCGGTAAGACCATCCTGATGCAGAAGCTGGCCAACTCCATCATCGAAAACCATCCTGAGGTCTACTTGATCGTGCTGCTGATCGACGAGCGGCCCGAAGAGGTGACCGATATGGAGGAGAACGTGAAAGGGCCGACCGTGGAGGTCGTGTCGTCCACGTTCGACGAGCCGGCCGACCGCCACGTCCAGGTCGCCGACATGGTGATCGAGAAGGCGAAGCGCCTGGTGGAGCACGGGAAGGACGTCGTGATCCTGCTCGATTCGATCACGCGCCTGGGCCGCGCCCACAACGTCGTGGTCCCGCACTCGGGCAAGATTCTGTCTGGCGGAGTCGATGCCAACGCGCTCCAGAAGCCCAAGCGCTTCTTCGGCGCCGCGCGCAACATCGAGGGCGGCGGGTCGCTCACGATTCTGGCCACCGCGCTGATCGATACTGGCTCCCGCATGGACGAGGTCATTTTCGAGGAGTTCAAGGGCACTGGTAACTCCGAAGTCATTCTCGACCGGCGCATCGCCGAACGGCGGACTTTCCCGTCGATCGACGTGCAGCGCACCAGCACCCGCAAGGAAGAACTGCTCTTGACGAAGGAAGAGCTCAACAAGGTCTACCTGCTGCGGAACTTCCTGTCCGACATGCCGCCCGTGGAAGCGATCGAGTTCCTGCTCGAGCGGCTGAAGCGCACAAAAACGAATAACGAATTCTTCCAGACGATGTCGCAAGGGTGAAAGGCAGGCTTCTGGCCGTGGATTGGGGCGAGCGCCGAATCGGGCTCGCCCTGTCCGACGAAACCCAGACGCTCGCCCAACCACTCAGCACGCTCACCCGCCGCGCCGGGAAGCGATTCCCCATGGCGCAGCTGCTCGACCAAATCACGCGAAATCAGGTCGTGGGTATTATCGTCGGTCTGCCGTTAGATGAGGCGGGGGCCGAAGGTGATGCGGCTCACGCCGCCCGGGAACTCGCCGATGCTATCAAGCGGCGCGTAGCCGAAGGGCTGGAGGTGACCATGTGGGACGAGCGAATGACTACGGCACGCGTGCTCGCCGCCGTCCGGGAAATGGGCGGCTCGACGCGCGGCCGGAAGGAAGACATCGATGCGATGGCTGCAGCGTTGTTGCTGCAGCACTATCTGGACGCGCGCAAGGGATCGGCGCTGTGACGCGTGCGGCGCTGTTGTTGTGCCTGGCGGCTGCCTGCAGCAAACCGGATCCCGAGAAATACCAGTCGGTCTCGGACCGGATCATGGTCATCATTCCGCGCGGGTCCACCTATCCCCAGGCGCTCGATTCCCTCGAGTCGCGTGGCGTGATCAAGAGCCGTGATTGGTTCAGCCTCTACGCGAGAATGCGGGGGCTGCCGTCCAGCCTGAAGAGCGGCGTCTACACGTTCGACCGCGATGAGAGCTGGAGCGGCGTGGTCAGCACGCTGAAGAGCGGCCGTGGCCTCGAAGTGCGCTTCACCGTCACCGAAGGGATGATGGGATTTGAAGTCGCCGAGCGCGCGCGCTCGTGGTTGGGCGTGGCCCGCGACTCCTTCGTTGCCGCCATGCGCGACACCTCGCTGGAGCGCGAGCTCGGCATTCGGCCGAGCCCTGCAGGCGTCGATGGCTACATGTATCCGACGACGTACGTCGTGCCGATGCGCATGCGCGCGCGCGAGCTCGTGAAGCTCATGACGCACGAGTTCATCGCGCGCTGGCAGCCCGAGTGGGATGTACGCCTGGAGGAGCTGCACATGACCCGCCACGAGATCGTGACGCTGGCGTCAATCATCGAGGCCGAAGTACGCTACCGCCCCGACCGCCCGTACGTCTCCGCGGTCTATCACAACCGGCTCAAGCGTGGCATGGCGTTGCAGGCTGACCCGACCATCCTCTACGCCTACGGCCGGCGACTGCGGCGCGTCTGGGAGAAGCACCTCCAGATTCGCTCGCCCTACAACACCTACCTGAATCCCGGGTTACCGCCGGGCCCCATCACCGAGCCCAGTGACTCGAGCATCATCGCGGCGCTGTATCCGGCGCCGATCGGCTATCTCTACTTCGTCGCGCAGCCGGATGGGAAGCACATCTTCTCGGCGACGTACAACGATCACCTCGCGGCGATTCGGAAGGTGCGGCAGCGGCGATAGAGGCCGGCCTAGGGTCAGGTCAGCGCATCTCGTATGGTTCGTGCGGCCACGTCCGGTTTCGATGCGCCCAATACTGAACCAATCACCGCCACGCCCACCGCTCCAGCACTTTTGATTGGCCTGGCATTCGCGGCCGTGATGCCGCCGATGCCAATGGTGGGGATCCCTTCAGGCGCGAGCCGCGCCAACTCGGCGAACCCCTCCGGCCCGAGCGCCGGACCCGCGTCGGACTTGGTGGGGGTCGCAAAGCAGGGGCCTACACTCCAGTAATCCGCCGTGGCCGGCGCGCTCGCCGCCTCGTCCGATGACCCGACGGAGATGCCGAGCACAAAGGCGGCCGGCAGATGTGGGCGCAGGGCGTCGAGCGGCGGATCGTCCCAGCCTAGGTGCGCGCCCGCCGCGCCGGCGGCCAGCGCGATATCAACCCGGTCGTTGACGAGCACCGGGACCGGCAGGGCGGCCACCAGGGCGCGCGCGAACTCCAGAACCTCGGCCGGCGTGCCATCTTTCCAGCGGACCTGGACCATCGTCGCACCGCCCGCTACCGCGGCGCGGCACACGGCGACCGCATCCCGCCCCTTGAGCAGAACGGGATCCGTGATCACCATCAAGCGCAACTGATCGACGAGAGCCATGACCAAGATCCTGCGCGGCCTGCGTGGAGCGACCACAGCGGCCGCGAATACGAGCGAGGCGATTCTCGAGGCGACGGCGGAGCTGCTCTCCGCGCTTCAGGAGGCGAACGGGTTCGCGCCCGAAGACGTGGAGAGCGCGATCTTCACGTCGTCGCCCGATCTGACCGCCGAGTATCCCGCGCGCGCGGCCCGCGGCCTCGGCTGGACAGACGTGCCGCTGCTCGGCGCCGCGGAGGTGGCGGTGCCCACCGGCCTGCGGCGCTGCATCCGGGTGCTGCTGCACTTCTACACGGCCAAGTCGCAGCAGGCGCTGAAACATATCTACCTGCGGGATGCGGCGAAGCTACGTCCGGACCGATGACGGTCAAAATCACCGCCCGTGGCGCCGAGCGCTGGAAGCAGGGCCATCCGTGGATCTACCGCAGCGACGTCGCCGAAGAGCCCGATAAGAAGCCGGGCATCGTTCCAGTCACGGATCGAAAGGGCAAGTTCCTCGGCCAGGCCCTCTATTCGCCGAGCTCCGAAATCCGCCTGCGGCTGCTCACGCGCGGCAATGAACCCATCGACGCACAGTGGTGGACGTCGCGCATCGCGTCTGCGGCCGCACGCCGCAACGGCATCGAGGCCAGCGCGTGGCGCGTCGTGCACGCCGAGGCGGACGGCCTGCCGTCGCTCATCATCGATAAGTACGGACCGTGGATCGTCGCACAACTGCTCTCGGCGGGGCTGGAAACCGCGCGCGCGGACATCGTCGCGGGAATCACGGCGGCCCTGGCTCCAGAGGGCATTTTGCTCCGCAACGACGCCGCGGTACGACGGCACGAGGGATTGGCGGCGGAGGTCGTGTTGGCTTCCGGCCAGGTCCCCGAGGTCGTGGAGGTTCTCGAGGATGGATTGAAGTATTTGGCCGCCCCGTGGTCCGGCCAAAAAACGGGAGCATTCCTCGATCAACGAGAGAATCGGGCGTTGGTCGGACGGTACACCCGTGATGGTGGTCGAGCGCTCGACCTCTTCACCTACCACGGCTCCTTCGCCCTGTACCTCGGCCGCAAGGCCAAAGAGGTGCTCGCGGTCGACCAGAGCACCGAGGCGCTGGCGCGTGGCGCCGAAAACGCCGCCCTCAACGGGATCGGCAACATCGAATGGCGCGAAGCGAACGCGTTCGACCTGGTCCGCCACCTGGAGCGGCGGCGAGAGCAGTTCGACACGATCGTGGTCGATCCGCCGGCATTCGCCAAGACAAAAGCCAACCTCGAGCGCGCCGTTGCCGGTTACAAGGAGATCAATCTCCGGGCGATGAAGATCCTCGCCCCCGATGGTGTGCTCTTCACGTCCTCATGCTCATACCATGTGAGCAGAGAAGTCTTCAACTCGATACTCGCCGACGCGGCCCGTGACTCCGGCCGCCGCATGCAGTTTATCGCGGCCGCCGGCGCCTCCAGCGATCATCCCGAGCTGCTCAACGTACCCGAGACGGGATACCTGAAGGGCGTCTTGCTCAGGGCCCTGGCTTAAGAATCCAGGCCGCAATGGCGCTCACGACGTCGGGCATGATGGACGACGTCGGACTCTGATACGAAGCCATCTGGCCGATCAGCGTGGTGTCGGTGGCCTGTTTGAGCACGTGATTGGCGAGCGGGATCACCGCGAGCTGCGCGTCGGGCCGAGCGCTGTGAAGCCGCTCGGCATCGGCGACCGTCACTTGCAGGTCCCGCCCGCCCTGGACGATCAGCACCGGTTGGTGCACGGCGCGAATTGCGGCCGGCGGATCGAAAGTCGCCAGTGACTTCATGAAGTGCTGGTTTATCGGAACAAAGAGTACCCCCATCATCGGCGGCACATCCTTGGGTGTCTCACCCCGGAGATACTGCGCCATGGCGGTGTCGTAGCGCACTAGAGTTGCGCTGTCGAACTGGCGTGACAGCTGTTCGCGCATGACGACGCCCAGCGGCCGACCCAACCCCGATACACTGATGACGCCGCTAATCGGTGGACCCGCCTGCGCCGCGATCAACGCGAGTGCTGAGCCTTCGCTATGTCCCAGCAGCACCACCTTGGAGAATCGCGCATCGCGCGCCAGCGATTCGGCCGCCGCGCGCGCGTCAGCCGCAAAGTCGTCCAGCGTGAGACGCGAGATGTCGACGCTGCCTCTGGTGGCCGGCAACACGCGCTTGTCGTAACGCAGCGACGCGATGCCGCGCTCCGCGAGACGCCAGGCGAGCTGCGCGTAGGAGTTGGGCCGGATCCCCATCACTGAATTCCCGTTGCGATCGGTCGGGCCGGAGCCCGCGATGATCACGACGACCGGCACCTTCCCCGCGGCCGCCCGCGGCACGGCCAGCGTTCCACTCAGCTCGAGACCGGCGCTGCGAATCGTGTAGGGCGCCTCGATCGCACCAGCCGGCGGTGTGGTGTCGGCATTCTGGAGCGTCATTGCGACGAGGACGAGGTTAAGGGCGACCATGTTGCTCCCGCTTCCACAGGACGTAGGACTGCACGATGGGAATCACCGCTATGATGACGATCGCCGTGATCAGCAGCGGCAGGAACGCGCCGTGCGGCAGAAAGGCACCGGCGGCGATCACCAAGCCCCCGATGACCATCAACCAGCCGCCGGTGCGATGGGTCTTTCGCCAGACGGTGTCACTCGACAGGGTCCAGGGCGTGCGAATGCCGACGAACCAGTTCGGCTCGACGCGCGTGAGGTAGTTCCCGAGGACGATGAATAGCACGCCCACGCCGACCGGCATGAGCCGGTCGACTTTCACGGAGTAGCCGAGACCGGCCGCGATGATCATCCCGTGCGCGACCAGTATGAAGACGATCACCGCGTTGGCGATCAACCAGTAGGTACCGATGAACTTGCTGTAGTTCTCACCTCGCGGGTCGAGCTTGGGCAGCACGTTGAACAACCCCGTCATCAGCAGAATGACGGCCGGGATGATAGCGACCGCCCAGCCCCGGCTGGAGAATCCATCCGGTGTACCGCGCAGATTCCAGTGCGTCGCGACGCTCGGGGGGAGTCGTGGGTAGGCCCAGATGGAGACAGCCACGGCCACCGCCGCAATCACGAGACCAAACCAGCGGCTACGCATGCTCTTCTCCTTCCCCGCCGAAGCGGGTCATGAAGTACCGCACGACTTCTTGAAACACGGTCGTATTGAGCCGATACCGAATGAACTGGCCCTCGCGCTCGGTCGCCACGAGGTCCGCCGCCTTGAGCACGCCAAGGTGGTGCGACACTGACGCGAACGCGATCGGGAATTGCTCGGCGATTTCCCCTGCCGTTAGGGTCTTCTCGGTCAACAGCTCTAGGATCTTGCGCCGCGTCGGGTCAGCGAGGGCCCTGAATAGCGAGTCGTCCATTGGCATAGACATTTATACAATTGTCTAAATATTGCAAGTACGTTGACTAAATCAGCCCCCATCACAAGCTTGCACACCATGTCCCGAGCGGACCAAGCCCTGGAACGGTCGCGCGCCGTGCGTCGCGTGCTCGGCGGACTGCTCGTGGCCAACATCGCGGTGCTCATGACCAAGGCCACCATCGGCACGCTGGCGGGCTCACTCGCCGTGCTCGGCGATGCCCTGCACTCCTCAGTCGACGCGGCGTACAACGTGTTGGGTCTCGTCGTCGTGCGAGTGGCTTCCAAAGAGCCCGACGAGGACCATCCCTACGGCCACGGCAAGTTCGAGACGTTGGGCGCGCTCGGGATTGTCGTGTTCCTGTCCGTCACCTGCTTCGAGCTGGTGCGCAGCGCGATCGGACACCTGGTCGCCGGAGGCCATGTCGTTACGGTCACCGACACCGCCCTCGGTCTCCTGTTCGCAACGCTCGCCACCAACATCGTCGTGGCGTGGTACGAGAATCGGCGTGGCCACGAGCTGTCGAGCGAGCTGCTGATCGCGGACGCCGCCCACACGCGCACCGACGTCTTCATCACGATCGGCGTGCTGATCGGCGTCCTGCTTTCCCGCCGCGGTATGACTTGGGTAGACCCGGTCGTCGCGATCGTGATCGCGCTGCTGATCGTGCGCGTGGCATATCAGATCCTGTCGCGGGCGGTGCCCGTCCTGGTGGACGAGCGGGCCATTCCAGAGCCCACAATCCGCCAGTCGGCGCAGGCCGTCGAGGGCGTAAAGAGCGCCTACGGCATCCGGTCACGCGGCGGAAACGCCGGGGTTCGGTACGCCGAAGTCACGATCGCCGTGGATTCATCGGCGAACGTCGCCGACGCGCATGCGATCGCGGATGCGGTCGAAGAGCGTCTGAAGAAAGACCTGGAGCTCGAAGAAGTGACGGTGCACGTCGAGCCATGCTGACTTCCCTGCCCTTCGAGCGGGCCAGCAGCACGGGGATGACGCCCGTACGCCGCGCGCCGCGGTCCCTCAAGCAGGAGTATCAGGAGTTCATTCTGCAGCGGCTGGAGGAGTACAAGAACACGGTGCCGCGGGCGGAGCTCCTGAAGATCGGCGACGAGGCGGTGCGCGAGCTGCAGGCGAGCGCCCAGGACCAATACCTGCTCACGGAAGTGCTGCTGCTCGAGCATGTCGACCGGATCATCGCCCGCCGCCTGCGCCTCCCGTCGTTTCCGCGGTGGCGTCAGAAGCATCGCGCGCTGCGGGAGGCGCAGCGGGCGCCCACCCACTGGGGCTTGGATCGCGCGCATCCCATCGTTCCCTGGGCCGCCCGAATCGAGGCGGGCGACGTCATCGTCGTGCTCGGCGCCGCCGCGCTGGGCGAAGCCCTGTTCCTGGCGGCGCACGACGCCGAGGTCTTCCTGCTGGATCAGGACCTGGGAGCGGTCGAGGCCGCGGAGGGCCGGGCCGTCGCCGAGCAGCTCGCCGGAGCATTTCAGGCGCTGGTCATCAATTTCGGGAGCTGGTTCCCCGATCTGGCGCCGTCCCTCGTGGCCATTGCGCCCGCTTGCCTCGGGTCGCTGCGCGCGAAGCAACGCGGGTCCTTGATCAGCGATCTACAGGTGCGGACGCCGTCGGGGGGCGTGCATGTGATTCTGCCGCCGGCCAACGAGAACCGCGGAGTCATTCCGCTGGCCGCCGATGCTCTCCAGACTCTGTACAGAGGATGGCAGGTTCAGACGGGTCGCCGGTCCAAGCGCTCTGGGTTCACGGCGATCAAGCCGCCGCGTCGGCTCGACACAGCGCTGAACGTGTCGGACTGACTCTTCGACATCGCTCCAAAACTGTAACCCATTGGTGCATCATTACGTACCCTGATAGCCCCGCGGCAGGATTGTTGCTTGGCTCCCCGGCTATGACAAGCCTTCCTCTGGTACTCGACGACGAACCGATGGGAATCATCCTGCGCGCCGGCCGGCAAATTCTGCGGCCCGCCAAGATTTGGGCGTATTGCTGGTTTCTCGATGAGGGGGAAGACGGCGATCATACGCATCGCCACCTTCCGGTAGACCCCAAGGTTTAAGGCACACACGAGAAGAGAAGGGGCCGGCGCTGAGCCGGCCCCTTCTCTTGGTACGGTACGAATCCTACCCGGCGACGTCCGATACGCCGTTCATCGCCGCTGCGGAGCGGCGCCTGGGCAACCGCGAGCGCGTGATTCGATCCGTGCGCTCTTGGCCGCTCAGCCTTTGCAATAGCCGCGGAGACGGGTACTTATAGAGGTATGTCGAAGCTGCTGATCGACGGCCGCGCCATCCCTGCTGCCGACGGCCAAACCGTCCTTGATGCCGCGCGAGCGGCGGGCATCGAGATCCCGACCCTCTGCTGGTATCCCACGCTCCCCGTCGTTGGCAACTGCCGCATTTGTCTCGTCTCCGTCGAAGGCCAGCCGAAACTGATCGCGGCGTGCGCCGCCAGTGTCGCCGACGGCATGGTCGTGACGACGCAGTCGCACGCGGCGGTCGAAAACCGCAAAGCCGTGCTGCGCCTGCTCGGCGAGCGGTATCCAGCCGATCACCTCCGCAACGGTGGTCGGGCGAACCCCCGCAACAAGTTCGAACGGTATCTGGTGCAATACGACGTCGTCCCGACGGCCGTGGAAAGTCGCGATCTGCCGCTGCGCTCGGGCGACGAGCGCCCCGGCGATCCGATGATCCGCCACGACATGTCCACCTGCATCCTGTGCACGCGCTGCGTGCGGGCATGCGAGGACATTCAAGTGGTGGGCGTCCTCGATGTCGGGTTCCGCGGGGAGCAGGCAGAAATCATCGTCGGCGCGGATGGCGATCCCGACAAGGCGGGCTGCACCTGGTGCGGCGAGTGCGTTCGCGTCTGTCCCACCGGCGCGATCTTCGAGGTGATGCCGCGCCAGCGGTTCGCTCCCGAGCAGATCCGGCATCCGGAGAGAATCGTGCGCTCGGTCTGTCCGTATTGCGGCGTCGGATGTCAGGTCGACCTGCACGTCGCCCACGACAAAGTCATCCGCGTCACCTCCCCCGACATCGAGCTGAACACCCCCAACCAGGGCTCGACGTGCGTGAAGGGGCGCTTTGGCTATGACTTTTCCCAGCATCGCGATCGTCTGACCAAACCGTTGATTCGACGAGGCTGGGAGAAGCTGGACGGAGTCTGGAAATGGAACGGGCCGAAGGGCGCCGAGCGCCGCGCCGGTCCGTGGCGCACGATCGAAGGTGAGGGTCGTCGCTCCAAGCCAGGCACGCCGCCCCGCGCCACCGGTAAGCGGGTCCGTGAGCTGCCGCTGCTGGAGCGGCTCGACCTGGACATTCGGGACCGCGTCGCGACGCCGGAAGACTGGTATTCGCCGTTCCGCGATGCGACGTGGGAAGAAGCGCTGGAGCTGACGGCGCAGGAGCTGCTGCGGATCAAGGCCGCCCGCGGGCCCGACGCGCTCGCCTGCTTCTCGTCGGCCAAGTGCTCGAACGAAGAGAACTATCTGATGATGCGCATGTTCCGCGGCGCGCTGGGCACGAACAACGTGGATCACTGCACACGGCTCTGCCATTCGACGTCGGTCGCAGCGATGCAGCGCGCGATCAACACCGCCGCGGCATCGGGCTCGATGCGGGAGATCGAGGCAGCCTGCGACGTGATCTTCATCGCCGGCGCCAATACGACCGAGTCGCACCCGGTGTTCGGCGCGGCGCTGAAGCGCGCGCACGAGAAGCGCGCCAAGCTGATCGTCGCCGACCCGCGGCGGACCGAGCTCGCGGGCCGCGCCGACATTCATCTCCAGATGCAGCCCGGCACCGATGTCGCCCTCTACTCGGCGATGTTGAATCACATCCTGGCGCTGGGGCTCGAGAACAAGCAGTTCATCGCCGAGCGCACCCACGACTTCGACAAGGTGCGCGCCGCGGTGGCACCCTACACGCCGGAGAAAGCGGCGAAGATCACCGGCATCCCGGCCGAGAGGATTCGCAGCGCCGGGGAGATGTACGCGCGCGGGCCGAACACCAGCTCGCTGTGGGCGATGGGCCTGACACAGCACGCCAATGGCACCGACATCGTCACGTCGTTCCTCAACATGATGTTCGCCTGCGGCATGATCGGCCGCTGGGGGGCGGCAATGCTGCCGATTCGCGGCCAGAACAACGTGCAGGGCGCCTCGGACGTCGGCGCGATTCCGTTCGTCTATACCGATTATCAGCCGGTGGGCGACCTCAAGGTGCGGGAGCGCTTCGCGAGGACGTGGAGTGTCCCCGAGGGGTCGCTGTCGCTGAAGAGCGGCCTCATGGTCACCGAGGTCGTGAAACCCGAGAGCGGTGTGCGCGGGATGTACATCATGGGCGAGAATCCGGTCATCTCCGACCCCGACATCGCCCACGCGGAGCATTGGTTCCAGGAGCTCGAGTTTTTGGCGGTGCAGGACCTCTTCCTCACTGAGACGGCGCGTTATGCGGACGTCGTCTTGCCGGGCGCGAGCTTCGCCGAGAAGACGGGCACCTTCGTGAATACCGAACGCCGCATCCAGCTCAGCCACAAAGCGGTCGCCTCGCCGGGCGAGGCGCGCGGCGATCTCGAGATTCTGATGGATCTCACCAACCGGCTCGGCCTGTCCACGAAGTTCCGCGGCGCCGAGGACGTGATGGAAGAAATCACCCGCGTGACGCCGAGCTGGGCTGGGGTCACGTACGAACGGCTCGAAGGTGCCGGCTTGCAGTATCCAGTTCCGGACAACACGCATCCCGGCACGTCGTTCCTGTTCGACCACGCGTTCCCGACTGCCGATGGCCGAGCTACCTTTGTGGCCGTCGAGTACACCAATCCCGTCGAGCTGCCGGACGATCAGTATCCGTTCGTGATGAACACCGGCCGCCAGCTCTACCACTGGCATACCGGCACGATGACGCGACGCGCGAGCGGTCTCGACGCCCGCGAGCCGACAGCGATCGTCGAGATCCATCCCGAGGATGCCAAGCAGCTCGGCGTTCAGGAGGGGGGATTGCTCCGGATCACGTCGCGGCGCAACTCGATGATCACCGCCGCGCGTATCAGCGATCGCGTCGCGCGCGGTCAGGTCTTCGTACCGTTCCACTTCCGCGAAGCAGCCGCCAATTTGCTGACCAACCCCGTGCTGGACCCCTACGCGAAGATGGCCGAGCTGAAGGTCTGCGCCGTGCGTCTCGAGCGCGCGTGAACCTCGGGCTCGAGGGTCGCGTCGCGCTGGTCTGCGGAGGCACGCGCGGCATCGGGCGCGCGGTCGCCACGGCGCTCACGGAAGAGGGGGCGCAGGTCGCCATCAACGGCCGCGGCGCCACCGCGCCATTTCCCGCGGACGTCACTGTTCCGGCCGAGGCTGAGCGTCTGGTCCACGACGTCGCGAAGAAACTCGGCCGTCTGGACGTGCTCTTCTGCAATGCCGGCGGTCCACCCGCGGCCTCGTTCAGCGACCAGCCCGCAGACGCATGGCAAAAAGCGATCGACCTGAATCTGCTGTCGACGGTTCACCTGGCCCGCGCCGCCGTGCCGATCATGCGCCAAGTAAAATGGGGCCGGATCGTCTGTCTCGTCTCCGTCGCGGCAAAGCAGCCGCTGCCCGGCTTGATTCTCTCCTCCACCGCGCGCGCCGGTGTCCTCGGCTTTGCCAAAGCGCTCGCGGACGAGGTCGCGACGGACGGAATCACGGTGAACAGCATCTGTCCGGGGTTCATCGCGACCGAGCGCATCGAGGAACTCACCAAGGCGAGGCCCGAGATGATGAAGCAACGCCTGGCGGAGATTCCCATGCATCGGGTCGGCACGCCCGAGGAATTGGCGGCCGCGGTCGTGTTCCTAGTGTCCGAACGGGCCAGCTATATTAGCGGTGCGGTGCTCCAAGTGGATGGCGGATTCACGCGTTCTATCTTCTAACCCTTCCCTCTTCCCCCTTCCCCCATCCCCGAATTCATGCAAGCGATCGTCAAGGAAAAACGCGCCCCCGGTTTGACCGTCAAATCCGTTCCCAAGCCGTCTCCCGGCCCGGGCGAGGTCCTGATCGCCGTGCGCCACGCGGGCGTGTGCGGGACCGACCTCCACATCGCGGACTGGAACCCCTGGGCGCGGGGACGCATCAAGCCACCGATCGTTACAGGCCATGAATTTGCCGGTGAGATCGCGTCGGTCGGCGACGGCGTGACGGGGCTCCGGGCGGGTCACCTCGTCACCGCGGAAGGCCACATCGTGTGCGGTCACTGTCTCCAGTGCCGGACCGGGAACAGCCACATCTGCAGGAATACCCGCATCATCGGCGTCGATCGCGACGGCGCGTTCGCCGAGTACATCGTGATGCCCGCGACCAACGTGCTGACGCTCGATGGGGGCAACATCCCCACCGAAGTCGGGGCGATCATGGACCCGATGGGCAATGCGTTTCACACGGTGCTGACCGCGGAGATTCCCGGCAGCTTCGTTTTCGTCGTCGGATGCGGCCCGATCGGCTGCTTCGCGGTGGGCATCGCGCGCGCGGCGGGGGCCTCCAAGGTGATCGCCTCCGACGTGAATCCCACGCGGCTCGCCCTCGCCAAGAAGATGGGCGCTCATGTAACGATTAACGCCAAGAAGGACGACGTCGTGAAGATCGTTCTCGAGGAGACAGGCGGAGAGGGCGCCGACGTGGTGTGCGAGATGTCGGGCGTGCCGTCGGCGCTGCATCAGGCGTTCGCGGCCGTTCGAATGGGCGGGCGCGTGCAGCTGCTCGGGATCCCGGACGGCGAAGTCCCCGTAGACTTTGCCAATGAGATCATCTTCAAGGGGATCACGGTGTACGGCGTCATTGGCCGCAAGATGTACCAGACCTGGCACCAGATGCGCCGCTTTCTCACGAGCGGCCAGTTCGATCCACGCCCCGTCATCACCCACAAGTTCCCGCTCGCCAAAATCGACGAAGCCCTCGCAGCGATTCGCTCCGGCGACGCCGGCAAGGTCATCCTGGAGATCGTATGAGCTTCATGGGGCAGCTGCGGGACGAACTGGCGGAGTTCAAGAAGGACGGCGTCTACAAGCGGCTCAACTACGTCGATTCACCGCAGGGGCCGCGCGTACGGATGGAAGGCCGCGGCGAAGTCGTCATCCTTTCCTCGAACAACTATCTCGGGCTGTGTTCCATCCCCGAAGTCGTGCGGGCCGGCAAAGATGCGCTGGATCGCTGGGGCGCCGGAACCGCGTCGGTGCGCTTCATCTGCGGCACGTTCAGCGTGCATCGCGAGCTCGAAACCGCGCTCGCGCGATTCGTCGGCTGCGAATCCGCACTCACTTACGTCAGCTGCTGGAACGCCAACGAAGGACTGTGCCCCACTGTTTTGAGCGAGCCCGATGTGGTCATCTCCGATCAGTTGAACCACGCCTCGATCATCGATTCGATTCGCCTCGCCAAGACGATCGCCAAATGCCAGACCGCGGTCTACAAGCATTCCGACATGGCTGACCTCGAGGACAAGCTGCGCGCCGCGGGCAAGGGGGGGGCGCGCCGCAAGCTGATCTTCACCGACGGCATCTTTTCGATGGAAGGCGACATCGCGAAGCTGCCCGATCTCGCCGAGCTGGCCCGGAAGTACGACGCCGTGCTCGCCGTCGATGACTCGCACGCGACCGGCGTCCTTGGCAAGGCCGGCCGCGGCACCGCCGAGCATTACGGCATGCTGGGGCAGATCGACGTGATCACCTCGACGCTGGGAAAGGCGCTGGCAGGTGCGGCCGGCGGCTTTACCGCTGGACCGGGCGCGCTCACCGACTATCTCACCCAGCGGTCCCGGCCCCAACTGTTCAGCAACGCGCTCCCCCCGACCGTCGCGGCCAGTGCCTTGGCCGCGGTGCAGTACGTCGAGGCGCACCCCCAGCTCGTCACTCGGCTGCATCAGAACGCCCGCTATTTCCGCGAGCAGCTGCTGTCGATCGGCTTCAAGCCGCTGGCCGGTGAGACGCCGATCGTCCCGGTGATCCTGGGCGAGACGGCCAAGGCCATTCACATGAGCGAGCTGCTCCTCACCGAAGGGGTTTTCGTGACGGGGTTCGGCTATCCAGTTGTGCCGCAAGGACATGCGCGTGTCCGCTGCCAGCTCTCGGCGGCTCACACCCGTGACGATCTCGATTTCGCCCTGAGGGCTTTCAAGAAGGTCGGCTCTAAACTCGGATTGATCTAATGCACGCTCTTTTTCTCGTGGCGGTTCTTCAGGCCGTCGGGCCGTCAGGCCGTCCGGCCGATTTCCTCGGGTTCGAGCCGGGGGCTGACTCTGTGTTGGCGGATTGGCAGCAGGTGAGCGGCTACATGAACGGCCTCGCACAGCGCAGCCGCTACGTCCATGTCGACACGCTGGGTCGCACGACCGAAGGCCGTCCGTTCCTGCTGCTGACGATCACCTCACCCGCCAACCAGCACCGCCTCACCGAGATCAAACGCGCGCAGGCGCTGCTCGCGGATCCGCGGCGGCTCACGGACAGCGCGCTGGCGGACATTCGCAGCCGGCAGCCCGCGGTGATCCTGATCAGCAACAACATCCATTCGACCGAAGTGGCGTCGAGCCAGATGGGCATGACCCTCGCCTACCGGCTGGCGACCGATCCCGAGTGGCGCGGGCTGCTCGACTCGGTGGTCGTGCTGATGATCCCGTCGATGAATCCTGATGGGCTCGACACGGTCGTGAGCTGGTACCGGCGCTACAAGGGGACGCGGTACGAGGGCGGTCCACTCCCGTGGCTCTATCACAAATACATCGGCCACGACAACAATCGCGACTGGTTCATGCTGACGCAGGTCGAAACGCGGCTCGTCACCCGGATGCTGTACAAGGAATGGTTTCCGGAGATCGTGTACGACGTGCACCAGATGGGCGCGAACGGGGTGCGCCTCTTTGTGCCGCCGTTTCAGGATCCCGTCAATCCCAATCTCGATCCCGCGATCGTCGCCGGCATCAACCTCGTCGGCGCGCAGATGGCATCCGCGCTCTACGACGCCGGAATGACCGGGATCGCACATCAGCAGACCTACGACTTGTGGTGGCACGGCGGCTTTCGCTCGACGCCCACGCGCCACAACATGATCGGCATTCTCACCGAGGCCGCGAGCACGCGACTTGGCTCACCGATCACGCTGTCTGCGGACTCCGTGCGTCAACCGGGCCGCGGCGTGAACTACCCGGCGCCGTGGCCGGGAGGCACCTGGCACCTGGGCGACATCGTACGCTACGAGCTCATCACCTCCGAGGCATTGGTGCGCCTGGCGGCGCGCGACCGCCTCAATGTGATCGACCGCTTTGTCGAATTGGGACGGCGCGCCGTCCAGGCCGGTGCAGCGGGCAATCCGTTCGCTTACGTGCTGCCGGCTGAGCAGCGAGACCCGGAGAGCTGGACGGCCCTCGCCAACGTGCTCGCGGCCGGCGGCGTCGAGGTATGGCGCGCCGCCGAGCCCTTTTCGGCCGACGGTCAAAGCTATGCGGCCGGCTCGCTCGTCGTGCCGATGGGCCAGCCCTATCGCGCCCACGCGAAAGACCTGCTCGAGCCGCAGCACTACACGCCCGTCAACGATCGTCCGCCGTACGACGTCGCCGGCTGGACGCTGCCGTACACGATGGGCGTCCGCGCCGATGTCGTGAACGCGCCATTCACCGCGAACCTGGTTGAGGTGGACAGCGTGATCCCGGCGCCGGGACGCATCGAAGGCAGCGGCGAGTTTTTTTTCCTGAAGAACCGCACCAACGCCGAATCACGCGCCGTGGCGGCCCTGCTCGCGGCGGGCCAGACGGTCACGATCGTGGGCGACAGCCTCATGGTTCGCGGCCCCAAGGCCCGCGTCATTCTCGGCGAGCAGGCCGCGCGCCACGGATTCACGGTGACCGCCGCGCGCATAGGGCCTCCCGGCGGCCAGGGAGCGAGTCGCCGGCGTTTGCCGCGCATCGCCCTGTACCAACCGTGGACGGGAAACGTCGATGAGGGGTGGACACGCTGGTTGTTCGAACAGTATGGGATCAGCTACACGACAGTTCACGACAACGATTTCAAGCAGGGAGGGCTGCGCCAGCGGTTTGACGTGATCGTCCTGCCGGACGCCGATGGTTCTGCGATTCTTCGCGGCGTCGACTCGACTCGCATTCCATTGCAGTACGCAGGTGGCATCGGGGAATCGGGCGCCGATGCGGTTTCGGCATTTGTTCGGGGTGGTGGGACGCTTGTTTGCCTCGATGGTTCAAGTAATTTCGCGATTACACACCTTAACCTCCCGGTGGTAAACGTTCTAGCTGGGGAGGCATCGGGCCCAAAAGTTTTGCAGTTTTACGCCCCAGGTTCTATTTTCGGTACGGTTTTGGGGGGGGTGGCTGGAGAGGGGCCGAGCAGCGCGGTGACTCTCGGGGTCCCCGAGTCCCTCCAAGTCTATTTCGAGAATAGCGCCGCCTTCACGGTTTCGGGCCCAGCCAGGGCCCTGGCGACGTATCCCGAGCAGCCCCTGCGGTCCGGTTATGCCCGGTACCAGGAGCGGCTGGCTGGGAAAGCGGCGCTGGTGGAGGCACCGGTAGGCAGCGGACGGGTGATCCTGTTCGGGTTCCGGCCCCAGTTCCGGGGTCAGACGCACGGCACCTTCAAGCTGCTGTTCAACGCCGTCCTATTGGCGGCTCCCTAACGTGGGCGGGGGCCGTGGGAGGAGTCCCGATGAAGCGGCTGGTTCTCCTGGTGGGATTCGTAACCTTGGTGGCGCATCCCGCCCTGGCGCAGCGCTCGCAGAACATCGAGTTCGGTGGCTTCGGCTCCTGGTGGCGATTCGACCGCTCGTTCCTGATCAACAACGGGTTCGGCGGCGGCGCGCGAATCAGCTACAACTGGAGCGACCGCCTCAGCTTGGAAGTCACGGGCGATTACGTCGCGACGACGAACACGGCCGCGACACAGAACATCACCGTGTCGACGATCAGCGGCTCCGTCGTGCTCAACTTTCCAAAGGGCGACCGGCTGACCCTGTTTGCCTCGGGCGGCTACTCGCGGATGGTCTTCGGGAAGGATCCCCCGTACAACTTTACCCAAAACCTCATCAACGGCGGCCTCGGGTTCCGCGCTTTCGTCGGCAAGCACATCGCGATCCGCGGCGACGTGCGCGCGCAGTACCGCCCCGACAACCCGTTCTACAGCAACGCGTTTACGGGTGAGGTCCAGGGCTCGCTGGGCGCGTCCTACTTCTTCATTCCGCCGCAGCAGGGTCGGGGCTTCAATACGCAATTCCAGTGGTACTGGGGCGCGCAGGGTGGCTTCCTTCTTTCCAAGACGAACACGCAGCCGCTGGTGTACGACCCGATGGTCGGCGGCCACTGGCTGATCACCTCGCGCCGTACGGCCCTGTACGTTGCCTACGAGCAGGCGTTCTTTCTGACCGCGGCGCAGGCGGTGCTCTACGACCCGGCCTCCACGAAGTCATCGGTCGGCCCGGGATTCCGCGACGTCACCTTCAAGGATGTGCGCCGGCTGATGTTCGGCGTGCTCGCCTACCCGACGCAAAAGATCATCGAGCCGTTCGCCGGCGGCGGATTCGCCCTGATGCAGGTACTGAAGCCGACCGTGGACTGCACCGGCTGCACGTTGGGGGAAGCAGTGGCAGCGTCGGATCGCGTCCACGATCATGCGAGCAAAGCGTTCTTCTGGCTGATGGGCGGGCTCCAGATCAACTACTCCAGCAAGCTGAACGTGTTCGCGCACTACATCCTGACGTCGAGCGCCGCCAGTTTTCTGCTCGAGAGCAACACGCACACGCTGCAGGGAGGCATTCGCCTGAGCCTCGGCACCTCCAAAGAGGGGATTACCGAGCGCCACTAGGTCTAGCGGGATACCCACGGCGAGTCCTTGACGTAGAACCGCAGCGGCCAGTCGGCGGCCTGGATGATGCCGATGCGCGGACTGGTGGCGATCTCATTGCGTTTCGGTGGCGTCCCCTGGACGATGCGGAGCAACCCCCGCTGCAATGAGACGCCGTTCAGCGCGCCGGTGACGCCCAGCGCTTCGCAGAGCCGGGCGGGGCCGGAACAGAGCGGCTCCTTGCCGCGCCGCTTCCGCATCGTGGCGAACCCCGCGAGCGGCTCGAGTGCCCTGATGAGAACCGCGGCTGGATAATCTTGCGGTTCGGTCACCGCGTTGAGGCACCAATGCATGCCGTAGGTGAAATAGACGTAGGCAGTACCGGGCGGACCGTAGAGCGGCTCGGTGCGGGCTGTACGCCGATGGCCGTAGGCATGACAGGCCGGATCGTGTGGGCCGACGTACGCCTCGACCTCGACGATGCGGCCGGCGGTCTGATGTCGCCGGCCGCCGACATCGCTGACGAGGATTTGGCCCAATAGCCCACGCGCGACCGATTCTGTCGGTCGCGCGTAGAAGTCCGCCTGCACGGCGCCGGCTCGCACCGTTAGGCTGCGCCTCCGCTCCCGGGGCCGCCACTTCCCCCCCCTCCCGTCAGGCCGCGTTTCACCCTCGACCAGAAGGATTCCCCTGGCTCGCTCTCCGTTAATTTGGCCGGCGCGGGCAGAGGCGGAGGAGGTGGTGTGAAAGTTGGAGTCTCCACGCGTTCCGACGTCTGTGTGTGCACGGGCCGCGCGTCGTTATTCGTGGTGTCGGTCTGCTCGGACTCAAACCGACGCGGTCCCCGACCCCGTCCACCACGTCCACCCCGACGACCGCGTCCACCGCGCTCGCGCTCGCCGCCGTTTTCACCGCGGGGCCCGCGATCCCGTGCACCGCGACCGCCGCGACCACCTCCGCGACCGCCACGCTCACCGCGCTCTGGTCCGGAGCCCGACGCGGGAGCCGTTGGGCTCGGTTGACCAATCGGTTGCCTAGGGGGCAACACGTCGCCGCGCGGCCGGAAGTTGGGATCCACTTCGACGACGCCGATCTTGGGGATTTCAGGAACGCTACCTCCGGTGCCGGGCCGGCGGGCGCCACCGCGGGAGCCGCGGCGGAACCGCGCGCTCCGCAGCGGAATGCCACCCGGTGTCGAGGGCGTACTATAGGGCGGTGGCGGCGCGGACGAGGTCGGCATCGGCATGTCGTCTTCTTCTTCTACATCGGGTGCCGGAGTAGAAAAGACCGGACGTGGAAGCTCGGTCTCAGCGGTTCCCGGCTTCTCTTCTTCCTGTGGCGCGGCCTCTTCGTCCCCGCCGATACGGCCGACGGCCTGCTTGATCAACCCGAACGCGTCACCGAAAAACCCCGACTTCGCCGCCGCTGCCGGCGCGTCTGGTTCCCCTGTCGGCGTGGGCTCATCGGTCTGGGGAGCCTCAACGGGCGCCACCGGCAGTTCCTCACGTTCCCGGCCACCGCGTCCCCGTCCACGGCCGCCTCGCCCACCACGGCCTCGAGGCTTCTCGCTGGCTTCGCTCATCGCGGCGAGTGCGGGTTGCGCCGCCGCGCCTTGCACCTGCGGTCCGAGGGCGATCTCGTACTGGCCATTGTCCAGGCGCGTCAGTGTGATCAGGCCGCGGCGGGCGGCTTCGATCACGAATTTGCTGAAGCGCGAGAACCCCGCGTCCTTCTCGTCGAAGTTCGGGTCGATCTCCTGCATCACCTGCTTCAGGCGATCGGAGCGCATGACGTCATTGTGCGCCGTCATCTGTTTGACCGCTTCGACGACCAGCTCCCACGGATCGCGCTTCACATACTCGACGTCGCTGGTCTTCGTGAAGCCCGCCAGCTCGTTGTAGGAGTAATACTCGTCGCAGTTCTGGATGAGGAGGTCGCTGGACGACTCGCGGATCCCCACGCCAATCACGTACTTGCCGTACTCCTTGAGCTTCAGCACCAGTGACGAGAAATCCGAATCTCCGGACAAGAGGATGAAAGTTCCGATCTCCGGCCGCGTGAAGACGAGCTCCAATGCGTCGATAGCCAGGCGAATGTCGGTCGCGTTCTTCTTATTGGCCCCGTGCGCCGGCGCGAAGATGAGATCGATGGAGGATTCGGAGAGCGGGACGATGTACTGCGGGTAGCGGCGCCAGTCGGCATAGGCGCGCTGCACGGCGACCTTCCCGCGGATGATTTCCGACTGGAGGAGGCGCTTCAGCTCGGTCTGCAGGTCCGAGCGGATCGCCATCGTCACGTTGTCGAAGTCGATCATCAGGGCCGCGTTGGGCGCGTGGGCGGGGGGTTCTTTGTGTGCGGGGCGTGGCAAATGATTGTGAGCTTGCTGCGGTGTCATGACGTACTCTGTTCCTGCCCTGGGGCCGGACAGTCGCGTAGCACGTCCCTCGAAGTGAGGAAGTGTACGACGCTGTGCCGCTGCGTCGGGCTTTTGGTGAAGGCGTATTGCGCCGTAGTTAAGGCTGGCTGGTGTCTGGGGAGGGTCGCCGAGTCACCGCGGCGCGCCCGTGCGTGCTACCTCGACCCGATGCCGAGGCCCGCAGGCGCCGCCTGATGGTTCAACCCCTCTGCCGAGGGCACTGCCAGACGAATGAACGATTCAACATAAACGACTGGCACTTCAGAAGCTAGGGTTTGGGGTCTCAGACCGCGGTTTTTCATGGTCAGTCAGCACAGGTAAGAAGGGCACCCACGGCCCGACGTCGGCGCGGTACTGCTTGGCCATGACCCGAGCGACCTGAGCGACGTGTCCCAGATCGTGGACCACCCAGGCGGCCAGGAGCTGCCGCAAGGTCACAGCGCCGAGGCGCGGGTGCTCACCGCACAAATCGAGCCGGGCATCGGTCAGGTGCCAGGACCCGAGCACGCGGAGGTTCTCGGCCCGCAGCCGCGCGAACTCGTCAAGCAGAGAGTCGAGCGTACGCTGCGCATTCCGCGCGCGGTGCCGGACGCGATCGTAGGGCTCGAAGCGCCGGTTGGGCCCCTGCGCGAGAATGATGCGGGCGCGCGGCATCCAATCGGTTTCCTCGCCGTCGATCAGGTGGCCGACGTTGTCGAAGGGACTGAAGGTGTCCGGCCCCTCCGTGCCGCGGGCCCATGGCGTACTGACCCCGCGCAGCAGCGCGCGAAGCGTGGCGGGCGTGCGTTCGAGAACCTCGGTCGCCAGCGCGAGATCGAACTCCACCTTAGCGCGGTCCTTCGAAATGGAACAGGTGCGCGATGCGGTGAATTACGGGCACCAGCAAGAGTCCCGCCACAACCAGGAAGACCATGCCCGCGTACAGGGCGAAGACCCCGGCAAACAGTTTACCGCCGTTCGTGTGCAGTGGATCTACGGGCCCCATCCCTCCCAGCAGCATCGCGGTGTTCAAGAATGCGTCCCGCCAAGCGAGGTGCTCGTAATGCTCGTAGCCCCACATCCCGACCAGCAGAGACAAGGCAATCAGTCCCGCCGCCACGGCGAGATGGTTTGCCATACGCCGCGCGAAGCGTCTGGGGGGGAGAGGGGGGGTACGGCGGCCTTCGTACATCGTTTGTCGGGCTAGCGTCCTGGTGGTTTGGGAGGTTCGGGATCGCGTGGGATCCGCGCCGGCTCCCACGGCTCGGGCGGCCGTGGTTTCGGCGGCTCGGGGAGTTTGACTGGGCTTGGTTCCTTTTTTATTGGCGGCAGTGCCATTATTGCTCCTTGTCGTTCACTGGTCTGTTTCAGCGATGCGCGCTTTGACCAGTTTCTTGACGAGCCCCACTGGTATTGGTTTCGCGAGCGGCAGCCGGACTGTCCCCTTCGACATCTCGAATCCCTTCAGGTCCCTGGCCAGCTTCCGCCGGATCGCACCGGTCATCGGATACAGGCTGCAGTGGTTCTTGAACGCGGCATACCAAACGAGCATGCGGCCATTGAGTTTGAACGCGGGAATCTGGTAACTGAACGCCTCCTCAGCGCGCGGCGCGACCGAGCGAATGGCGGCCCGGATCTTCTTGAGGGCTGCGCGTGCCTTGGGAGGCGTCGAGGCGAAGTAGCTACGCACCCTGGGGATCATCGTGCGGGGAATGTAACCTCCAAAGTCGCGCCCGCCGGTAGCGCGTGCCAACGAGCCTCCAATGTGCTCTGCAACTCACGCACGTGGGAAACCTGGGCGTCGGTCAGCGGTTGGAACGCATCGCGCTCGAGGGGCGGCAGGCTCGCGAACACCGTCTCGTTGAATTCCGCAACGGCCAGCGGCGCGGCCAGCGCGCGCTCGCGATCGAAGACACCCACGACGTGCTCCGCGACGATCGCCTGGAACGGCATGGTCCTGCTCGCGCGGGGTTTAGCGAAATCGTCGATCGCCCACCCCGTTGCGATCAGTCCAAAGAACGCCTGGTCGAAGCCCAGCACGCTTTCAACGGCGCAGTGGGTCAGATCGTGCACGGGGAAAAACGGATGCTCCTTACCCCACGTGCGGCTGCCGTCAGCCCGCACGCAGGCGAGTGTCGCCGGACCGTCGCGACCTTTTTTCAGCTGAATAAGCATCCCAATCCCTCGTCACGGCAGACTGAACGCTACATAGGCATCACTCGATTTCGATCCTAATTTACCTCCGCCCGCCGCGACCACGACAAACTGTCTGCCGCCCACCGCATACGTGCTGGGTGTAGCGTAGCCGGGCGCCGGGAGCATCGCCTCCCAGAGCACGCGGCCCGTACTCTTGTCCAACGCGCGGAACTTCGCATCCTGCGTCGCCGCGATGAATACGAGACCACCGCGCGTGACGATCGGGCCACCGTACTGCTCGGTTCCGGTGACCGGAATGCCCCGGGCCGAAAGCGCCGCGAACTCGCCGAGCGGAATCTTCCAGCGGTATTCGCCGCTGTTGAGATCGATCGCGCTGAGTGTGCCCCATGGCGGTTTGACGGCCGGGTAGCCGCTCGAGTCGCGCCAGCGCTCGTACCCGACGAATTCGTACGGCGCAGTCCGCATCAGCCATTGGTGCCGAAGCGGCGCTTCTGCCGTGTCGACCGCAGCCGCCGGGTACCCCAGGTAGACGCTCAGCGATCGCTTCTCTTCCTCGGGCAGACCCCCAAAGGACGGCATGAACCCGCGCCCCCAGTTGACGACCTGGCTGAATTCCTGAATCGAGCGACGCCGCGCGACATCGAGGAGTGCCGGCGCCCGATCGTGACCACGTCGATCGACGCCGTGGCAGGCGGCACAAACGGCGGCGTAGACGGTCGCCCCGGCCCGTGGTGTGCCGCTCGGCGCCAACCGTGCGGACTCACGCATGGCCGCGACCCACGGCACGTCGCTCCCATTGACGTAGAGCGTCGCTGTTTCAGGATCGACGGCCGCGCCGCCCCACTCACCGCCGCCGTCGAAGCCGGGGAAGACGATGCTGCCGGCCCGGCTGGGTGGCGTAAACAGCGAGCTGTGACGCAGCGAGCGAAACCGCCGCCGCTCAGACGCGGTGACGTCCGCCTCGCGGACCGTTTGGCGCGCGAAGGGCGCCGGCTTCACCGGGAAAGGTTGTGTGGGCCACGCGTGCTCGCCGGTCAGGTCAGATGCCGGGACGGCGCGCTCCACGATGTCGAACAATGGTTTTCCCGTCTGCCGGTCGAAGAGGAACACGAATCCACTCTTCGCGATTTGGGCCACCGCGTCCACACGTCTGCCGGCGCGGTCCACCGTGACCAGATTCGGCGCGGCTGGAAGATCGCGGTCCCAGAGGTCGTGGTGCACCGTCTGGAAATGCCACCGCCGCTTCCCGGTCGCGGCATCGAGCGCAAGCAGCGAGCTCGAAAACAGGTTCGCGCCCGTCCGCGCGCCGCCGTAGAAATCGGGCGTCGCCGAACCGGTCGGCACGTACACGATGCCGCGCCCAGTATCGACCGTCAGGCCGGCCCAGGAGTTGGCCCCGCCGGCTGTGTTCCACGCGCCGGGGGGCCACGTGTCGTAGCCGAACTCGCCCGGATGCGGAATTGTGTGGAAAGTCCAACGGACGGCACCGGTGTGAACATCGTAGGCACGCACGTCACCCGGAGCCGACCCCTCTTCTTCGCCGACGCGCATGCCCTGAATCAGCAGATCCTTGTAGATGGCTCCGGGGCTCGTCGCCACGAGATAGGCATCGCCGATATCACGCGACAAGCCGGCGCTGAGATCCACGGAGCCTGAATCGCCGAATGACACGATCGGCCGGCCGTTGTGCGCGTCGAGCGCGTACAGCCGGCGATCGACGGAGAAGAAGATCCTTGGGTCGTGACCTCTCTCGTCCGCCCAGTACACCACACCGCGGTTGACGTGCGGTTGGGTGGGCCGATTCGGGAACGCGTCGAATCTCCACAGCAGCGTGCCCGCGTCGGCGCGCAGGGCAATGACCGCGACTTTGGGAGTCGTCGCGTACAGCACCCCGTCTACGACGATCGGGGTCGCCTGAATCTCCCCGTGGCCGTCCGGAGGGAGATCGCCGGTGTGATAGACCCACGCGACCTGCAGCTGTGTCACGTTCGTGACGTTGATCTGAGCGAGGGTGGAGTACCGCGCGTTGCCCGGCGCGCCGCCCATCGTCGGCCAGTCAACCGGCGGTGTCTTGTCGGTCTTGCAGCCGGTGAAGAGCAGGGGGAGAAGCCAGGCCCGGCGCACTCAGCGCGTTTTCCAGAGATCGATCGGCTTCGCCACGCCTTTGGGTCGGAAAGGCAACGTAGTCTTCCGGCCCTGCCCCGCCGAGGCGTACGCAGCGTAGAGAACTTCCTGCACCACTCGCCCCGTCTCGCCATCCGAGATCGGCGTTTCCTTGCCGCGCACGCAGCGAGCGAAGTGCCGCATCTCCTGCGGAAAGCCATAGTTCCAGTGCTCTTCGAACACCGGGTAGGTCCATCCTTTGGTGGTTGCGGCCTTCTCGACGGCATAGCCGAACCCAACTTCGGAATACGTCGGGAGCGCGTTGCCCATGAGCATGTCGGCGTAGGTCTGGCCCTTGTCGCCGAAGACTTCGATGCTGTCGTCCATGCCGCCGGGGCGATTCCAACTGCTCTCCACCATTCCTACGGCCCCGTTCTCGAATTCAATGATCGTGATCGCTTCGTCCTCGCCCTCCGTGCGATCGCCGTGCACCTGGGTCGCCATGTGCGAGTACACGCTCTTGATCTTCGGCTTGCCGAGGAACCACCAGCAGAAGGCGATGCCGTGACAGCCGAGGTCCATGACCGCGCCACCCCCCGACTGCTCGACGTCCCAGAACCAGGGCGAGTGCGGCCCGGAGTGCTTCTCGCCCTGCTTGACCAGGTGAACACGACCGAACGCCCCCTCGTCGGCCATCTGCTTCGCCTTCGCGTATTTCGGTGCAAAAAACAGCTCCTCGGCGTACAGCAGCAGGACGCCTGCCTTGTGGCACGCGTCGATCATCGCGTCGGCCTCCTCGAGCGTGATGCATAGCGGCTTTTCGCACACGACGTGCTTACCGGCTTTCGCCGCCGCGATCGTGATCGGCGCGTGGAGGCGATTGGGCGCCGTGATCGAAATCATCTCGACGTGCGGATCGCGCAGCAGGTCGTGGTAGTCGGTGTGGACCTGGGCGATGCCGTGGCGTTTGGCGAAATCGGCGGCGTGGCCTTTGGTCGGCGACGCGACCGCCACGAGCTCAGCCTCTTCCGGAACCGCCTTCACCGCGCTCGCAATGCAATCGGCCTGAAAACGCGAGCCGACGATGCCGACCTTCACTTTGGACATGGCGCTATTCTACCGTCCCGCTCTCCAGACCGCGATGCGGCGCACGAGGCGATGGGCGGGAAGCTCGCTCAGATCGCCGACGATCGAGTCACCGTGCGGCACGAACGTCCAGCGGGCGTGAATGCGCGTATTGAGATCCGCGAACCACTGATCGGCGGAGGAGTCGTAGCTCAGCGTGAAGACACCCATGCCCTCGCGCACGCCGTTCACGATCTTATCTGCTGAAATCCGCAGCGGCCCACGTGGCCCCGCGGCGGAATTGATCTCGTAGATGACCTCTTCATCCTTGCAGGCGCGATCCACTTGCTTGTCTACGCAGATCGATTCGCCATGCCAGGTCCCGACGATGCGATCGGCGGGCGACCGCGGATCCCAGACGGCCACGCCCACCCGCGAGTCGGCGGTGCCGTAATAGAGGTACCACCGGCCGCGGAATGGCACGAGCCCTTCGACAAACGTCGTTCCCGCCGTGTATTGCCCCGTGCGCTCGTAGCTCTCGGTTGGCTTGATGAACGCACTGTCCGATCGCGCAACGAGCCTGGTGGGATCTCGCGCATCAAACAGTGCCTGCCCGGCGGAATAGGTGTGTGACGGCAGGCTTCCCGCATTGTAGAGGACGAGTATCCCGCGGTCAGTGCGGAGCGCCGGCGGGCCCGCCTCGACCAGCCAGGAGTCGAAGTGGCTCGGACGCGCGGACAACACTTTGACAGCCTGCCCGGTCGAGTCTTCCAGCGGCGTCCACTCGAGCAGGTTGTCGGAAATCGCGATCCGGAGATCGGGCACCCCGAAGTACATCCAGTACTTGCCGTTCACGCGGGTCGCGAGGATCCGCTCGCCATCGATCCGGCTGAGAATCGCCCCCGATTTCGATTCCGTCCGCAAGTACTTCCCGTTGGCCGCCCGTGCGAAGGCGGGGCCGTGCTTGGTCCACGTGACGAGATCGCGCGACGTGGCGACCGCCAGACGCGGCACGTCGCGGTTCCACTGCGTATAGGTGAGGATGTACGTCCCGTCGTCCGATTCCACGATGCGCGGATCCTCGACGCCGCCGGGCCACTCGTTCTGACGCTGCAAGTCTGTATCTGGATACAGCACCGGGGTGGCTCGGCGCGTGAAGTGCAGGCCGTCGCTGCTCTCGGCCAGACCGAGACGCGACGTATGGCCGCCGATCTGCTGCGTGCCGGTCGTATCTTCGGCGCGGTACAGCAGAAAGACCTTGCCGTCCTTCACGACGGCTGCGGGATTGAACGTGGCGAACGCCTCCCACGCGACAGCGGGGTTCGGAGAAATGACCGGATTCACCTGCACGGGTTTGATGAAGGGGCCCAGCATCCACGACTGCTGCGGCGGTCGGGCGCCGGTGAGGGCGAGCGTGACACAGCAGGAGAGAGCGATCTTCACGGAGGCAGGGCGCGACGCCCGGACAAGAACCCGGCCACGACAACCGGCAGGAGCAACAGCCACGAGACAATGGGGATCAGCACGTAGACGCCTGCGCGCCGCGGCGGGGGCTGCACCGCGTCGCGCGCGTAGATCGCGAGCGCTGTCACGGTAACGAGGAGTATCGTGATGTCGAGTGCGCGCTGTGTTGCGGCGGACCAGCGACCCGAGAACCGGTTTGCCACTGCATAGCCGAAAAATGGCGCGAACACCCAGCCGGCCATGAGGACCATGACGAGCCGCTGCGGGCTGGCGCGACCCGCGTAGAGTGTCAGCGCCACCGCACCTACCGCCCCCACCACTGCCGCCACTCGAGCAACCTTGTGCATCACTGCACCCCGAGCATCCGCAGTGCAAGACCCGCAAGCGCCCCGCCGAGCAGCGGGCCGACGACCGGGATGGACGCGTAGCTCCAGTCCGACTCGGCCTTGCCGGCGACCGGTAGGAGCGCGTGCGCGATCCGCGGGCCCAAATCGCGCGCCGGGTTGATGGCATAGCCGGTCGTGCCACCGAGCGAGAGCCCAATGCCCCAGACCAGGCTGCCCACGAGGTACGGGCCGAGGCCGGAAGCCGGTCCTGTGGCGCCGACGGCCTTCGAGAAGATCGCGCCGACAACGAAGACGAGGACAAACGTGCCGATCACTTCACTCACCAGATTCGGGATGAGCTGCCGGATGGCGGGCGCGGTGCAGAAACACGCGCGTTTGATGTTCCCATCTGGGGTCTCCTTCCAGTGCGGCAGGTAGTGCAGCCACACCAGGGCGGCGCCAGCGATCGCGCCGAGGAGCTGTGCGACGAAGTACGGAGCGAACTTCGAGAAATCGCCGGAGCGCGCGGCAAACCCGAGCGTCACGGCAGGGTTCAAATGCGCGTCGCTCGAGCCGCAGGCGATCGCAGTAAAAACGCCGGCCATCACGGCGAACGCCCATCCGGTGGTGATGACGATCCAGCCACTGCCCTCGGCCTTGGAGCGCTTCAGGAGAACTCCGGCGACCACACCGTTACCAAGAAGAATCAGGACCAGCGTGCCGAGGAATTCACCCAGCAGCGGTGATGTCATGAAGCCTCGCGTGAGGGGGGCGGGGGGCGGCGGTTCGCAGGAAATCGACGTCACCCCGGCCGGCACGTCAAGGAAGCGGGCTAGGTCAGTGCTCTTCGGTCGCGCGCCTGCGCCAGCAGACGTTCCGCAAAGTCCACACGCTCCTTACGCCGAACGCGTCGGCAATAGTCGGACAGAACCAGTCGTTTGGCTATTCTTTACGCACAGTACCGATCACCGTGTCTCGCTCACTGACAGAGCCGGAACGCCCCGATCCGCGTCGAGTAGGTCGTCGCATCCTTCTTGAGGTAATCGCCGACGTACCAGATCGTGCAGTCATCGGTCGGATCGATCGCCGTCTGACTGTAGTCCTCCCACCGTACTGTGTTGACCTGCGACGCCTCGCCTTCCGCGAGCACCGCTTCGTGCAGCGTGAGAACGCCGCGCGGGTCGCCGGCCAATCGCCCGGCAAACCGCTGTCCCGCAAAATTGGGCGTACCGCCGAACGAGTAGCCGATGCCGATGTTGCCCTGACTGTCGATGGCCGGGCTCCCCATCCAGCGATAGTACCCGTCGGGAGCGTATGTCCCCTGCTGGCGCAGCTGCAGCGTCCGATCCGGCGTAACGCTGAACTCGTACCAGCGCACGCCGCCACCGAACACGGCCGTGTTCACCGAATGCACCGCGACGATCGACTCGCGGCCGTTGACGTTCCGGTACACCACCCGCGCCATGAGCTTGTCGCCTTGCGCGTCGAGGTGCTGGTCGGTTCCCGGTTGGCGCACGCAGGTGGTGAGCTGGCCATCGCACAGATAATGATAGGGAGCGACCGCGATCTTCTCCGGCCCGATGAGCCGCGTGTTCGCGGGATCGGTCCAATCGACGGAGAAGCGCCAGGCATAGATCCCGTCGTCATCGAACATGCCGTGCAGCTGTGTGCCACCCGCAGCCAAAACCACGTTGGGTGCGCCCGCCGGCGGCAGGGTCCGACCGTCGAGATCGGCATTGTTCAAGAAGTTCACGCCATCGACGATCATACACTGCTCGGTTGCGGGCTCGCCCCGCAGCATGTGGCTGCGATCGACGGCGCACGTGTGCTTTTGAATGACATCGTCGCCGGTACTCGTCGGCACGTAGTATCCGTCGGGCCACACCGCGGGTCGTGGATAATCGGGGAAGAGCGGGCGCAGGAATTCGTAGCGATAGTACGAGCCGAGCGGATCGGAGGTCGTGCTGATCGCATAGCACATCGAGTACGGACCCTTCTCTTCAGGAGGGCGCGGTGGACGGGCTCGTGGCGTGGTATCAGGCAGCGCCGGCGGTGCCGGCGGGACTGTCGGCGGCACGAAGAGCGGCGCAGCGGGTCCTGGTTGATCAGCCACACCGGGCGGACTGATATAGGCGCGGTCCGAGGCCTTCCACACCGGGGGTTGATCGGGTCGTTCGCGGCCGCGCGTGAAGACCGGCATCACGATGAGCCAGCGGTCGGCGAGTTGATCGTAGCGCACAACGGCGTCGCCATTGTTGTGCGCCTCGCACGCGCCGCCGAAGCCCTTGAACAACGTGTTCGTCGGGACTGGGCCGTAGGCGATCTCGCCGTTTTTTCGAAAGATCGCCATGCGGGTGTTGACGATCTGGAACACGAAGTCGCGTCCCACGGCAACCGAGTTGTCGGACGGATTGCGCGCTTCCCAGCGGCCGTGCGGACCCTGCAGCCCGACGCCCAAGCCGTCAAAGCTGCCGACGAGCATGGCAGGCGGACGGCTTCCCTGCTCCGTCTGCTCGACGGCACCGCCGGGTGACATCGTCGCCCGACGCAAGTGTGTGCACGCTGCTATCGCGACCACGCACGGGATGACGAATCGCGCCGCTACAGGCATCGTGTCACGGTACGGCGGTAAGGCTATTCGGTAAAGACGCCATCATGTGCTGGAGATCGTACCCCTCCTTGCGGATCCGTACCTCCAGATAGACTCTCGCGGCCAGGGCCGCGCGAAACGGCACGATGGCCCCGGCCCACGCCAGCGAACAAAGCAGCCGGAGCGGCGAAAGGGAGGAGACACCGATCACGGTAAGGAGGCGCGGAATCGCCAGCGCGACGATCGAGAGGAGGACCCACATCCCGCCTATGGAAAGGGCGATTCCCTTGATCGCGCCGGAACAGCGACACGAAATGCCGCTTGCTCAGCACGATGGCGTCGTCAATGCACTCGATCGCGACGCGGGCCGGCAACGCGTTCACCGGGCTGACCGGCGCCGAGTAGGGCATTTCACTATCTAGTCTACGTTCACGCCCTTCACAATGAGCCAGAGCGTCATTGCGCCTTCCCCCAGAATAGCCACGGGAACAATGAAAGGCGCCACATGCGCGCCCAGCGCCGGCGCGAGAAAGTTCGTGAACGAGTTGATGACGTAACTCGCGCCGCCGAGCAGCAGCAGCAGGCCGAGGATCCGCGGAATCAACGTCGAGCGGGTGATCAGATAACCGATCGAGATGATCTGCGCGCCAAAAAAGACCATCCCGACGAAGAAGCCCTGCGCCGGCGGATCGGTATGAACGAGCGAGAGCGCCGCCCCACTTGCGACACCGGCGAGACCGCAAGACGCCGCGAACAGTGAAATGCTGGAGCTCACCGGCTTGAATAGCTGGTAGAGTAGGACCGTCACCCCGAGATAGCACACGCCATTGAAGAGATTGGCGGCGAACGCCAGACGAGGCTGCCCTGTCTGAGTGACGAAGCTGACCACACCCCCGGCAATGACGACCAGCCAGAGGATGCCCGCCAGCCTGGCGGTACGACGTGGGTCGTTCATCGCGCCTCCGGGACCGCGACGCCTTTCACGATGAACCACCCTGCGAGCGTCAACTCGAAGACGGCGACCGGTATCCAGGCGAGCTGTGTGACCGTACTGGACAGCACTCCACCGACTTCGAGGAAGAGATCCACCGCAACCAACGCCGAGCCGAAGACGCCGAGCCACGCCAACCATCTAGGAATCATTCGGCCACGCAGCAGAAGCCAGGAAAACAGCGTACTGCCGACGGCAAAAAAAATCGCGCCTATGAGCGGCACGCGCTCGAGCACGAGCGTGCCGAGAGCCTGGCTTGCCGCGCTGTCGGCTGCCGAGGCTCCGTTTGCGGCAACGAGCGCGACGAGTGCCAACGTCGCCGGAATGGAGACGGCGCCACTCACGCCTTCGGCGACGCGGCACGTCAAACCCAGCATCGCAACGTCCGGATCCTCCTCGCGCGTAATCGCATACAGCGTCACCGCGAGGACGAGCGCACAGAAACAGCCGAGTAATCCGAGCATGGCGGCAACGTGTACATCTCCCGCGTGTTGCGCCATGGTGGCGAGTTTGGCCGCCATCCCCACGCCTTTGGTCGCCCGGTCGAAGAGGACCATGGTGGGAAAGGCAACGGCGATATCGAGCAGGTACGCGATTCCGGGGATTGTCGCGTTCATTCTGCGCGTCATCATGATCTCGCTGTTGGCTCGGGGGGGGCACGGACCCGACGGGGTGAAGTCGTAACTGGTTTCAGACAGTGACGCTTCAAACGGCGACAGATTCTCCAACGGTCACGTCGGATGGCACGTATGTGAGTCACCGATGCGTTCCATCGCGCGCTGCTGCCGTCTCCTCACGCTGACACTCCCGCTCGTCGCCTGCCGTCCCTCGGAGGCGGCGCCCGCGTGGCTCGAAGCGCGAGCGCAGCAGGAAGCACGACTCGCCACCGCGTCATCGACCGTACACGACTTCCGGTTCATCGATCAACGACCGGCCAGCGGCATCACGTTCAAGAACCGGATCGTCGATGACGCCGGTAAGGCGTACAAGCTCGTGCACTACGACCACGGCGGCGGACTCTGCGCCGCGGACGTCGATGGTGACGGTCAACCCGACCTCTACTTCGTGACGCAGCTCGGTACCAACCAGCTCTGGAAGAACGTGGGCAACGGCAAGTTCGTAGACATCACGGCGACCTCAGGGCTCACCATGCCGGACGAGATCGCCGTGGGCTGCGCGTTCGCCGACATCGACAACGATGGCGATCCTGATCTCTTCGTTACCACCGTGCGCCACGGAAACCGGCTGTTCGAGAACATGGGCCACGGCACGTTCCGCGACATCACCGCGTCGGCGGGTGTGGGCTACGTCGGCCACTCTGCCGGCGCGGTCTTCTTCGACTACGACGGCGACGGCCTCCTCGATCTGTTCGTGACGAACGTGGGTGTGTTTACGAGCAACACTCGCGGGCCCGGCGGTTACTACGTCGGTCTCACCGATGCCTTCCTCGGCCACCTGCACCCTGAACGCGCCGAAGCGAGCATCCTCTATCATAATCTCGGCGGCAATCGCTTCAAGGACGTCACACGTGAAGTGGGGCTCGTGGATCTGAGCTGGAGCGGTGATGCCGTGGTGCTCGACGTGAACAATGACGGATTCCCGGATCTCTTCGTGCTCGACATGCAGGGCGCCGATCACCTTTGGCTCAACGAAGGCGGACGACGCTTCCGCGAGAGCACCGCGGCGTACTTCCCCCGCACCCCCTGGGGCGCGATGGGGGCGAAGGTGTTCGACGCCAACGGCGACGGCCGTCTCGACCTCTTCATCACCAGCATGCATCCGGACATGTGGGTCGACCTGCGCGCAGGGGATTGGGCCGGCGAGAGCCGCAAGGACGACCCCGCGCAGATGCCCGGCCAGATGATTCCCGAGCCACAGGGTTCCCTCATCTTCGGCAACGCGCTGTTCGAGAATCGTGGCGGCGGCCGGTTCGACGAGGTCTCCGACGCGATGGGAGTCGAGACGTACTGGCCCTGGGGGCCGAGCGTGGACGATTTCAATGCCGACGGCTGGGACGACATTTTTATCGCCGCAGGGATGAATTTCCCGTTCCGGTACGGGATCAACTCGGTGCTTCTGAACGAACAAGGACGCCATTTCCTGCCGACCGAGTTCGTGCTGGGCGTCGAGCCGCGGCCAAACGGGGCGACGCAGCAGGACTGGTTCTCCCTCGAGTGTAGCGGCGCCGACCGGGGGAATCCGCTTTGCGGGTGTAACCATCCCCCATCCATGATAGTGGAGTGCCGGCCGGACGGCGCGGGCCGTGTGACCGTCACCGGAGCGCTCGGGACTCGTTCTGCCGTCGCCCTCGACCTCGACGGGGACGGCGACCTCGATATCGTGACCAACGAGTTCAACGCGGCGCCGCAGGTTCTGGTCAGCGATCTCGCACAACGACGGCACGTCAATTTCCTCAAGGTCCGGCTGCGGGGCACGCGCTCGAATCGAGAGGGGCTTGGCGCGCAGGTGACCGTGGTGATACCCGACGGGCGGCGGATCCTGAAGCTGTTCGACGGCAAGTCGGGGTATCTCTCACAGAGCGATCTGCCGCTCTACTTCGGCCTGGGTGACGCCGACAGCGTCGCCGAAATCGATGTGCGCTGGCCGTCGGGTGAGCTGCAGACCATCCCGGGACCCAAGGCTGGGCAGACTATCGACGTCGTCGAGCATTAGCTCTATTCTGGTCTCATGAAAGATGGGGACCTCACCCGCCGCAGCGTCGTAAAGCCCGTCCTATGAAAAAATCCATCGGCGACAACATGATTCCGAGGGACTGGGGATTCGAACGAGGCCTGGAGCTCGTCAAGCGAGCGGGATTCGACGGCATCGAGCTGTGGCTCGGTGACGTTCCCTGGTTCCAGATGACCACCACCGACGCGCAGGTGCGCGAGCTGCGGCGCAAAGTCGAGAACGCCGGGCTCGTCGTGTCGAACGTCTCCACCGGATTGCACTGGGCGTCGCCCCTCTCCGCGCGCGATCCCGTCGTGCGGGCCCGGGCCGCTCACATCATCGAGCGACAACTCGAGGCCGCGGTGTTGCTCGGGGCCGACGCGATTTTGGTGGTGGCCGGGCTCGTGACCGAGGAGGTGCCGTACAACGAGGTCTATCAGCGTTGCGTCGAGGCGCTCAAGCCGCTCGGAGACAAGGCCGCGCGGGCGGGCGTCAAGATCGGCTGCGAGAATTGCAACTCCGAGCAGCGTTTTCTGATCAGCCCGCGCGAGTTCTGGCAGTTTCTCAACGACGTGAACAACGCGGCCGTCGGGATTCACCTCGACGTCGGCAATATCCACGACACCGGATTTGCCGAGCAATGGATCGAGATCCATGGGCCGAGGATCACGCGCATTCATTTGAAGGATGTGCTGAAGCATCGCGGGCGCTCTGGAGACCAGAGCGTGTACACGAATCTGTTTCTGGGCGACAACAACTGGCCCGCGATTCGCGCGGCGATGACAAAGGTGGGATACGACGGCTGGTTGATCGCGGAGATGGAAGCGCGCTACCGCTACGCCCCCGATCAGCAGTTCTACGACACCGCGCAGGCGATGGATCGGCTGATCTCGGGACGGCTCTGAGATGGACATGACGCGGAGGGAGTTTCTTGGCGTGACAGCCGCCGCCGCGCTCCCGCCGCCGCTCCTTCCGTTCCCATCGTCCGCAGCCGCCCCTCCCACGCCACCATGGCTGGTGATTCCAGGGAACGGCCAATGCTCGTTGCCCGAATCGGCCCCCGGGTTTCACGCCGCGCTCGATGACCAGGGACCCAAATTGGGGGCCTTCATGGTCATCGTCCCGGCGCTGTTGGAGCTTGCCCCGCGTCTCGCCGGGACAATCGTGAGGTTTCTTCGGAACGGAATAACCGTGATCGTGGAGTCGGGCGCAGGCTTCGCGGGTCATCTGAGTTTCCGCCAGCACCGCCGGTCGCTGCGCGAGAGCCTGCAACTGGACGTACGGGCGCCCGTCGCGTTGTGGACCGATGATTCCAGATCACGGCGCGGCCTGTATGTCGACTACACCTGGCCCCATCCCGCGAAGATCCGCGATTTCAGCCGTGTGGTGCCGGTCGGCGATCAGCCCGGCGAAGTCATTGCCTGGGTGGACGGCATGCCTGTTGCGCTCAAGCGGCGAGTCGATGCCGGAACGCTGATCTTTCTCGGCTCGCCGCTCGGCCCGGCGCTGTGGGCGGGAGACCTCCAAGCCAGGCGCTGGTTGGACGCCGTCGCCCTCGCTGCGTGATCACGGCGCTCGCGCTGTGCCTCATCGCGGCGCAGCAGCACGCCGATCGCGGTGTGCTGGTGTGGGGCGGCGACGCCGAGGGCGGTGCCCCATTCGTGGAAGCCGATCCCTCCAATCCATCGCGCGTGCGCGGCTTCGATGTCGAAGTCGCCGAGCGCATCGCGCGGGGCCTGGGGCGCCGCACCGCCCGGTTCGTGCAGGTGCAGTGGTCCAGCATCGACCAGTCCGTCGAACGCGGTGACTTCACACTCGGCCTCTCGGGGGTCGAGGAGACGCCCGTCCGCCGCGCCCGTCACGCCGTGACGATCCCGTATTTCGAATTCCGCGAGGTGCTCGCCGTACGGCCGAATGACGCCGGCCGCATCCATGGCCTCGTCGACCTGCGCGGCCGCCGCGTCGCGACCCTCGGCGCAACGATCGCGTACGACCTGCTCGTGGCCGCCCGCGACTCAATGGGTCTCGTCCCCCTCCCGTACGACGACGACGTCCATCCTTACGCCGATCTAGTCGCGGGTCGCGTGGATGCGGTGTTGCTGGACCACATCATCGCGCAACGTGCGTTGCGCCGAGCCGGCGGATCGGGGTTCGTGATCCTCTCACAACCCGCGGCGCTCGGTCATTACGTGGGCGTCCTCGCGCGCGCCGACTCCATTCTGCGCGATTCGGTGGACGCGGTGCTGCGCGAGGCGATGCGCGACGGATCGCTGGAGCAGATCTTCCGCCGCTGGGACGTGTGGGATCCGAGCCAGGGAGCGTTGTTCGATCGCGTCGTGCGGTCCAGAACGTCTGCGGCGACCGGATCGGCCGCGACGCCGCACGTCCTGGCCTATCTCCCGTCGCTCGCGCGCGCCGCCGGCTTGACGGCACTGGTCTCGGTGCTCTCGATGCTGCTGGCCGTCATCGCCGGACTCGCCCTGGCGTCGGCACGGGTGTACGGACCAGGATGGCTGCGCGTGGCGACGACGCTGTACGTCGAGCTGATTCGGGGCACGCCGCTGCTGCTGCAACTGTTCGTCATCTATTACGGGCTGGCAGGTCTGGTGCGGCTGCCGGCGTTTCTCGCCGCGGTCCTGGCTCTCGGTCTGAACTATGCAGCCTACGAGGCCGAGATCTATCGCGGCGCGCTGGAAGCGGTGCCGCGCGCGCAGCTCGAAGCGGCACGCACGCTGGGCCTGTCCGAGGTGCACATCCTGCGCCTGGTGCGCGGCCCGCAGGCGCTGCGCTTGGCGCTCGCGCCGATGACGAACGATTTCGTGGCCCTGCTCAAAGATTCCTCGCTCGTCTCGGTGATCACGGTCGTCGAGCTGACGAAGCAGACGGCGATCTACGCGACCAACGTGGGGAGCTGGGTCGTTCCGGGCGCACTCTGCGCCGCGGTGTATCTGGCGATGTCGCTGCCGCTGGCACGGTTGGCACGCCGGCTCGAGCGCCGCTGGAGGCCGGCAACGTGAGCGCGCTGCTCGTGATCGACCGGCTCTCGGTTCGCTATGACGCGCGGGACGTGCTGCGGGCGCTGTCCCTCGAGGTCGCGCGCGGCGAGATCGTGGCGTTGATGGGTCCGTCAGGCGTGGGGAAATCGACGGCGCTGCGCGCGGTGGCTGCGCTCCAGCCGTTCGATGACGGACGGATCGTCGTCGATGGATTCGCGCTCGCGCCCGGCCCTGTCCCGGGCGCGTCCCGGCTCGTCCCGCTGCGGCGCCGCGTGGGCCTTGTCTTCCAGGCGCACGCGCTGTTTTCGCATCTCACCGCGCTCGACAACGTGACCCTGGCACTGCGTCACGTTCTGGGCCAGAGCCGCAGCGAGGCGGATGCCTTGGCGTCGAAGCTCCTCGATTCGCTGGACGTCGGCGCGCGCGCGAGTGCGTGGCCGAGTCAGCTGTCCGGAGGCGAGGCGCAGCGGGTCGCGATCGCGCGCGCGCTGGCTCCCGATCCGCATCTGCTGCTCATGGACGAGCCAACGGCCGCCCTCGACCCGACGCGCCGCAGCGCGCTCGGGGCGACCTTGCGTCATTTGAGTGAACAGGGGCGAGGGCTGCTCATCGCGACGCACGATACGGAGTTCGCGCGCGCACACGCAGATCGCGTGGTGAGTCTGACGCCCTAATGCCCATCAGGCCGTCTCGGCCCTCCGGCCATCATTATTCCGCTCATAGACGCCAAACGTCCAGTGTTTGCGGGACGGGAATCGCGGTCCGCGCCATCCTAATGCCCGGAGTCGCTGCGCAATCAAGATGTTCATGAGTCCGTGTCCCACAAGCAGGACCGCGCCGAACTCCCGGGCGTGGTTCGTCAGGACCGACGCCGCGTGCGACGCACGCTCGCGCGCGGCCGTGAAACTCTCCACGCCGGCTGACCAACCGCAAAACCACGCCAAACGCGCGAGCCAGGTCCACATCCCCGGCCGCAACCGTACGCCGGAGCGGATCGCGGCCGGCAACTCGGCCTCCCGAAAGCGTGGATCGATCAGCGGCGCCGTTGCGGGCGCGAGCAGCTGCGCCGAGTCGCGCGAGCGCCGGAGCGGACTCGTGACCAGGCATTGAGCTGCCCGACCGAGCCGCTCGAGCTCCGCGCCCGGACGTGGAGACGGGGCGAGCGGTGCGTCCGCTTCGCCGCGCAGCCAGTCGGCCAGGGCGTGGCCTGGGATCGGCGTCCGAACGTCCCACGCCGGCCTGCCGTGCCGGGCCAGGACGATCGTGCTCACACCGCCGTCGCCTGCGGCGACACCGCCTGACCCCGGAGTCTGAGCGCCAGCCATCCGAGCAGGACGGCGGGGAGCAAGACGACGAGGGCTTCCTGCATGAGTTGCCCCGCGAGATCGCCCGTCGGATCTCCCAGCGGCGTCCACGCAAAGCGGTAGCGCTGCTGCGAGAATGGCGCGAGGAACCCGACACCGACCGAATACGTCGACATGGCATCGAGGCAGGAATGCGACAGCAGCGCGAGGCCCAGGACGACGGCGATGCGGGCGCGCTGGCGCGTCCCCACCGCGCCACGGAAGAAGATGAAGGTCGCTACCGCGGCGACGATCAGCGCGAACACCAGCGAATGCGTGAGCGCACGATGGGCAAAAGGCCGTCCGAAGAAATCGATGTCGGGCAGGGCCGCGCAGGCAGCGGCGACGAGGCACACGCGGCGCGTCGGCGGTCGCTGTTGTGTCCAGGCAGCGATCGCAAAACCAACAGCGGCGTGCGAGATCGGTGTGGGCACGGCGGCGCTTAAGGAGCGCGCCTCCCCAAATACGCAGGGGTCGCAAGCACGGCGACTAACGATCGGACAAGAAGGATGCGATCGGCGCCGCCACCCCAGGGCATTCGCCGGCGGCGCGCGGCCGCACCTCGAGGATCTGCTGGACCTGAAAGTAGCGTTGGCCGTAATAGATGCTTCCAGCGTGCCCGTTCACGCCGCGATGGCGCGGTATCGCGTCGCGAGCGCCGAGTCCTGCACTGTAATCGCCATCTTGGGATCATTGCAGGGAAACAAGGTGCCCGAGCTGTCGCTGTTGACGTACATACCGCGGACTTCCGTCGGACGGTGGCAGGCGACGAGCAACACGCAGGCGACCAAAATGGAGAACTGACGCATGTTCCTTAATCTATGTCGCGGATCGGCATCAGCGACGTGTGAAGCGGTTGAACAGCCGATGGATCACCGAAGCCGTACCGGCCGACAACGCAACGCTCGAGAAGAGGATCTGCGGCTGAAGACTGAACTGCAGGAACGAAGGAAAATCCGCAGGACCGCCGGTACAGGAGAGCCTGATCGGTGCGTAGCTCCCGCCCAGGTGCAGGCAACGATCCGAATGGAGCACCACCAGCAGGGAGCCCCAGACTATCGCGAAGATCAGCCCGAACGTGAAGACGCGAGCGGTGTCTTTCATCGCAGCAATGCGCCCGCCGGCCCCAGTGCGGCCTCCGCATCAGCGATAGCGAGCCGGCGCGCGGCCCGCTTGACGGCCGGCGGCACCCAGCGAGGGAAAGGCACAAGGCGTTCCTCGTGTCGCCCCCGTGCAGTGTGGATTTCTCGAACGGCCGCCAGATCGCGCCGTGCGAAGTGGCGCGCCAACCGGACGAGCGCCGGCCACAACCGTCGATGCACATACGTGATCTTTCCACCCACGAGTCTGCAAACCAGGACGTCGGCCGAGTCGCGCACCGCGCGCGTCAACCAAAAGATCTCCTTCCCCCTGGCGTGCCCCCACCAGCTGCCGCGAATGCGTCTTCCCACAACCGCCTCGGCGAGATTGGGGAGCGGGCCCCGGGCGCTTTCGAGAACGATGCCGTTACGCTTGACGAAGGAAAGGGCCGAGCGTCGTGTCATGGAGGGTTCAACCTGCGCGGCGCGCGGAAAAGCGCAACAGCCACACGACCCCGGCGGCGATCAGCCCGCTTGCCATACCGGACACCACGCCCACCGCGACGCTCGATTCACCCCACACCACCGGCGCCAGTCCGCCCGCGAGAGCAACACTCAGTACCCAGGCGACGAGAACCGACCAGCTCCAGCGGCGCGTCGCAAACCACACAATGAGGCTGACGAGACTCAGAAGACCGTAAGCGAGCTGCGCTATGCTTTGGATTTGCCGGCCCGGCGTTGGCGACTGCGCAAGCTGACTCCAGCCTCCGCTAATGCCGATCCACGCAAGTCCGAGTAAGAGCAGCAGCGTGAGAACGAAAAGCACTCGCGCAACGATCGGCTTCACGGTGACCCAAACTCTGGATAAACTTTGATCCAATGACTACGCACTTGCGGCCGCAATTGACGGCCGAGTGAGGTGGAGACCAGAACACTCGACGTCCGCAGCGGCATGTGACAATCCACGCAGCGTCCCCGTAGCTGGTTGCCGTGGCTCGGAAACAACCCACAGCTCTGGATCGCATGACACGTGAGACAGCGCCCGGAAAACGCGGCGATGTCCCGCTGTTCGCGGTGCACGTCGTGACATGTGGCGCAGGTCATTTGCGATGACCGGAAGCACGCGCTTCGCTCCAGCAGCGCGACCTGGTTGCCGTGCACGTCGGCCACGCCCGTGTCTGGTGGGCTCGACAAGTCGAACCCCTTCTCGAGACGCTGCCCCGGGACGTAGGAGAACGGAGCCGTCCGGAGCGGCGCAGTCCCGCTATGACACAGGGCGCACGCGTCCATCTGGCGCGCGCGAGACAGACGCGCCGGGTTTACGATTGCGCCAGACCGCACGCCGGACAGCAGCGACCGTTCGCGCGCGACATGGTCTCGACCCGAGCCATGACAGACTTCGCAGGTGATCCCCAGTAATGCGCCGGCGGGTCGATACCGGTTCACGACATTGGAGTCAGCGACCGACTGAAACCCGGATGCATGACACTCCAGACATCGCGGAACGATGGGGCGATCGAAGTTGGCGATTCCATCCGGGTATCCCGGACTGTTCGTCCAACCGACCCCCGCCCAATAGGACACCGGAAGCTGGTACAGCTGGTCATCGCGCCAGTAGAGATAGGACTGACCTTTGCGCACGCCGGTGACGACGTCAATGCGCTCGCGGTGTACGGACGTGTCCGGCGCGTGTCCGAGGATTGCGCTCTCGTAGAAGCCCGCCTCGGTAGAATCCATCCGGAAATGCAGATTGGGATTCGCGGTCCGCAGCACATTCTCGCCGGGGTTGAAGCGGCCCTGGATGGACGCACGGGCCGGCTGGGTCGATGTCAGGCGATGGGCGGTCTGCTCGAAGCTCGCCATCGCCCGGTGACAGCCAAGGCAGGTCGAGTCTCCAACGGCGGTCTCCGCGCGCACCGGCTCGGTGTGGTGCCTCGCCGTGACGAGTCCGATGGTGACCCCTGCCGCGGCGAGCAGCACAAACCCGGCAATCGACCGGAGACGGAGCCTCACGCGCGGCGCCGCAGATCCCACCACATTGCCAGCGGCCCCACCAGCGCCAGCGCCAGGATCGGTGGCGACACGTAGAACGGGCGCAGCAGCGAGAGTTGATAGTCGCCCGCGACTCGGATCAGCGTCTCGACCAACGCCACGACCGCCACCACGATGATCCGGCCGCGGCGCGTGCCCACCGTGGTGCGCGGATCGGTCACCATAAAGAAGACGAACAGCTGGTACATCGGTCCGGTAATCGGCGCCAGCTCGGCGAACAGCGGGCCACCCACGATGAAGTGCCGCAGCACGGCAAAGACGATGAAGCAGGCAGCGTAGGTCAGCGTGACGTGCAGCACCCGCGCGCGCCACGCGATCACTAGACCGAACGCCCAGATTACCAGGTTCGTGCCGAGATCGTTGCCCCATTGATGACTGAGGATGGCGACGGAATCGGACGCAACCAGCAGGAGCAAGGCGATCGCGAAGTTGCTGGGATTCCACAGGTGGCGCCCGCGATAGGTGAGAACGTATTTCGACGCGATCGCGATAAACGCGCCCAGCGCGAACGGCCAGAGAATGTTGGCTGGCGGCTTGATCAGCAACGCCAGACTGATTCCCGTGATGTACGCGCTCGCCAGATTCGCGACTCGGCCCCGCAGCCACCACGACAGCAGCACCTCGGTGGCCAGGCACACACCCAGCGTCGTCGCCAGTCGCGGATAGCCGCCGAGAATGTGATAGCGCGCTTCACCGACCACCAACACGAGGGTGATGAGAAAGACGATCAGGTACTTCGGATCGATCGCGGTCCTCACCCCCTGACCCCCTCTCCCTTCGGGAGAGGAGGGACGAAGTGCGGGAGGTTGTGCGGGAGTCGTCGTCACTTCGGTTCCGTGATCACGTGCAGCTGGTCGATAGCCAGACCGTTGAGCACCTGCGTCTCGCCCGACGGCCACCGAATCGTCACGCTGCCCAGCCGCTGATCTCCCAGGCCAAAGTGCAGCCGCCGATCGTTCTGACTGCAGAACCCCGACCCGCCATCCACCACCTGGCGCTGGCGCCCTGGCCCGATCTCCGCCGTCACCTCGGCGCCGATCGCGCTGCGATTGCTCCTCGTCCCCACGAGCTTGAGTTCGACCCAATGGGCGGGATTCGCAGTGTTGCGGTAGAGCAGCGCCCTGCCCTTCTCGTTGGCAACCACCACGTCGAGCAGCCCACGGTTGAACAGGTCCGCCATCGCGACCGCGCGTCCGTCGAGTAGATCGGTG
>JACXTT010001047.1_pt1 | contig 47208 bp, 42 predicted proteins | sample 9270951 | NCBI WGS metagenome assembly JACXTT01 (sample SAMN15532306, study PRJNA645909) | rock metagenome | isolation source: weathered quartz diorite | place: Puerto Rico | collected 2017-06-21 | reverse complement strand
TTGAATTTTGCCGCTTAATTCCTCAATTATTACTAATGCCTTAGGGGGTATACTGAGATTATCCAATATCGATTTATCTTTGGCAGCGACCTCAGAAAACGCCTCATATACACTATCAAATTTTTCAATCAATATGTTTTCTATTTTATCAACCTCATCTTTCGATAGATTTGCTCTTGATTTTAGATTCTCTACTAATGCTCTTTCTTTTTCTCTCCGTTTTAGCTCCAACAACTTCTTCTTTTTTTGGTCGGTAGATACCTGTTTTAATGATAAATCAATTTCAGATCTTGCAGAATCAACGCGTTTTACGAGCAATACCTTTTTTTCTCCTACTCTGAGAAATTTCTCTACATTTCTTATCCATCCAGTAGTAATCTCAGAAACATGTAGAAATCCTTGTATGTTATTGTATTCATCTAGTGTAACATATGCACCTTGATCCATTATTCTTGTTATGGTGGAAACTACAATTTCTCCAACTTCAGGGAAATCTTGAATGGTTGTAGTCATAACCTTCAAGTTTTTGGTACGTAATTTAATGTTGCTGATTAAAAATCGATTCCTTCTCTTGCTCTTATTCCTAATCTGAACGGATGTTTTATTTCTTTCATTTCAGTTACAAGATCAGCTAAATCAATTACTTCGTTTCTAGCGTAGTTTCCAGTCAGAACGAGATTGAGATCTTTAGGTTTTTTCATTATCAAATCTAATACATCATCTAGATTTATCAAACCAAGATTTACAGCATAATTTATTTCATCAAGTATTACAAGATTATATTTTTTTGAATTAATTTTATTTTGTGCTATACGAAGGGCTTCGTTGGCAATTCCTTTATGATCTTCAATAGAATTCTTGTCGTCCATAATACCAACAAATCCTTTTCCAACTGCAGTCAGCTCAAACGCTGGTTCCAGTTTTTTTGATGACGTCATTTCTCCATAATGCCAAGAACCTTTGATGAATTGAATCATGCAAACTTTGTGGTTGTATCCTATAGCTCGAAGTGCCATCCCAAGAGCAGCAGTAGTTTTACCCTTTCCTTTGCCAGTATAAATTATGACCAATCCCTGTTTTTTCACTATGGCATGTTCTTGATATGTAAGGTAAAAAGATTGGTATCTGCAAAAGTCTTCAGATTGTGGACAGCAAAAACACAGCTTATAATACTAAATTGAGGAGACTTGGTAGTTGATATTTGACAAAAAATTACGACTTTGATATAGTAGTTGTGGGAGGTGGACCAGCTGGTCTATCTGCTGCGTGGGGCGCCGCAAGAAAAGGAGTTAGTGTAGCGGTAATAGAAAGGGAAGAAGCAATAGGCCAAAGCGTTAGAACAAGTGGTGTTACATGGATAGAAAACACCAAGTCGATTGGAATTCCAGACTACTATTACAACAAAATAAAAAGTTATGCATTCTATTCTCCCAACAATTATGTCCTGAAAAGCAGTTCAGAGCCTCATGCTGCAGTACTAGATGTAAGAAAGACCTATCAGTTTTTGGCATATCAAGCAGCTAATGCTGGTACAGATATTTTTTTGAAAACAAGCGTGACTGATACATTAACGAATGAGAAGAAAAAATTAGCAGGCATCAAGGCATCATCTATGAAGGAAGATCTGATATTTCATTCTAAACTCATCATAGATGCAAGTGGGTTTTATTCAATTGTTGGGAAAAGCGTCGGTATGGTTTCACAGTGGAGGCGATTTGGCGCTGGTGCTGAATATGAAGCCTATGTAGACAAAATAGAGAATGATACATGGCATCTAATGGTAGGAAACAAATATTCACCGGCAGGTTATGCTTGGATCTTTCCATTGGGTAATAACAAAGTTAGAATAGGAGTCGGAATAGGGAAACCAGAATCGCAAGTGGATGCTACACAACGTCTCTTAGAATTACTTGAAAGCAAACCTAAACCAATAAACCAACTTGGAAGAATAGTCCCAATTGAATTTCATTACGGCCTTATTCCAAATGAGGGGTTGAGAAATTCATTGATAACTGACAATTTGATACTTGTCGGAGATTCGGCAGGACAAGCAAATCCCTTGGTTCTGGAAGGAATAAGATATGCAATTGAGTTTGGCAGAAGGGCAGGGGCAATAGGTGCTGATGCAGTAATTAGTGGCGATACATCAAAAGAATCTTTAAAACCATATGAAGACTCGACTAAAAAAGATCTAAGTTCAAAATTAAGTGCTGCCATAAAAGTACAATATAGATGGTTAGGTCTGAATGATACCGAATGGGATAAGGAGTTAGATATAATCAACGAACTTTCTGTGGAGGAATTTTTGGACTTTATAAAAGCTGATTTTGGATTAGCAAACGTTCTTCGTATTGCAGCTCATCATCCAAAGCTGGCAATACGTCAACTTTTTGACATGATAAAAAATGCCCGAAATAGCATTAACAATTTACAAGGAAATTAAATGCTAATTTTAAATGAAGTAAGGAATTATTGAAAGAGATTGAATATACCAAGGATTATCCTCTCAGGCATTACAAGTAGTGTTGGTAAAACCTCAATAGCAACCGCTATCATGCATGGAATAAAAAAAAGAGGATATTCAGTACAACCTTTCAAAGTAGGTCCAGACTTTATTGATCCAAGTTACCATACAGCTGTAGCGCAACGAGCTAGTCGCAATTTAGATCCATGGCTTATGGGAAGCAAGGGAGTTTTGAAGAGTTTCATTTTAAACTCTAAAGCTGATATTTCTGTCACTGAAGGCGTAATGGGTTATTTTGATGGATACTCAGGCAATTCAAATTTCTCGAGCACCTACCACGTTGCAAACATCATCAAATCGCCCGTAATTCTAGTCTTAGATGCAAGTAAAACTGCCCGTTCCATAGCAGCAACAGCATTAGGCTTTACAAGATTTCAAAAAACCCCAAGGATTTCAGGCTTAATTTTAAATAAGATTGGAAGCAAGAAGCATGAAAACCTATGCAAACAGGCACTAAAACCACTACGAATACCTATAGTAGGAGTTATTCCGCGCGAAACTTCCTTTCATCTAGAATCAAAACATCTTGGTTTAATTCCGGTGAAGGAAGAAAAGTCTTTGCAGCGTAAGATTATTTCCATTGCAAAATTAATTTCTGACTTTATTGATATTGATAAAATCATAGAAATAAGCAAAAAAACTACTTCCTTGCCAGATATCTCTGCAGAGAAAAAAAGAGAAAAGAGGATAAAAATTGCAGTAGCTCTAGACGAGTCTTTTAATTTTTATTATCAAGACAATTTGGATGCTTTACAAAGAGAAGGAGCTGAGCTTGTGTTCTTCAGTCCTGTAGTTGATAAGAAAATCCCATCTTGTGACGGACTATACATAGGTGGTGGTTTTCCAGAAGTCAAAGGACAATTGCTTGAGAAGAATCCTCTCATGAAAAAATCGATGAAAAAGTCGGCTGAAGCAGGAATTCCAATCTATGCTGAATGCGGTGGTCTGATGTATTTGACAAAATCAATTAGATACAGGAACAAGAAATTTAGAATGGTTGGTCTTTTTGATGCGGAAACTATAATGCAACAAAATCTCAAGTTAAACTACACAAAAGCTACCACTTTTAGAAATTGCATTATTTCAGGTGTAAACAAAACAATCAGAGGACATGAGTTTCACTTCTCTGATCTTGAATCTGTAGATAAAGATTCTAAATTTGCCTATGATGTGGAAATAGGAGTAGGAGTAAAGAAGAAAAAAGATGGCCTAGTTCAGTATAACGCATTAGCATCTTACATGCATCTACACTTTGCTCAACCCAATTTGGCTAGAAACTTTGTTGAAAACTGTGTCAAGTACTCAAGGAGATGATTTTCCCTTGAGCAACAGGTATAATGCATTGATAATTGCAGAAGCACATGGGCTTCCGCCCTTTCGACCTACATTTGTGATATAAGGAACGTCAAGACTTCGCAGTTCTTCTTTTGATTCAGATGCACATACAAAGCCCACTGGAATCCCAATTACAAGAGCGGGAGCTACAACTTTGTCTTTTATCATCCGTATTACCTCTAGTAACGCAGTAGGCGCATTTCCTATAACTACAATTCCACCATTGATGTCATTAATTGCTATTCTCATTGAAACTTGTGCTCGTGTCTTATTCAAATTTTTGGCTTCACTGACAACATATGGCTCAGAAATATTACATACCACCTTATTTCCAAACTTTTTGAGATTATCCTTGTTAAAACCTCCCACTACTCCATTTACGTCTACTACTATGGAACAAGCGTTACCAAGGGCCTCTATTCCATTTTTAATTGCATGCTTATGAAAAACTATTTTATTATCTCTTGCAAAATCAAAATCAGCTGTAGAATGAATGACTCTCTTTACTATTGTCCATTCATCAGATGAATATGGATGAGAGCCAATTTCGCTTTCTATTAATTCCATACTTTTATCTTCGATTGATTGACCCTTCTCTGTAATCATATTTCCACTTCTCTTGCTCGTTGTAAAACAAGGTCTATCATTCCACTATCCGTACCTAGATGCTCAGAGACCAGAACATTGCTTATACTAGAATCTGCGATAGCAGAGTCGAGGTCTTCATGAATATCTCTTTTCACATGAGCACCTTTGTGCAAAAAATATGGCATGACAACTAGAATATTTGGATTATCTTGAGCACACATCTTTATCCCTTCTTTGATATTTGGTTCTTCAATTTCTAGAAAGCAATACTTGACTGAACGATATTGTTCTCCTAATCCATCTGCAACGTATCTCAATGACATCCTTGCGTTAGGATCTTTACTACCATGCCCTATAAGTAGAACGTCTACCTCAATTTTAGGTGAAGTTATTTTATTTTTCTTGAGAACTGAATTTATTTTGTCATCAACAATCTTTATCAACGATTTATGAAGTGTCATTGGTTTTGAAATGGTAAACTTGACTTTGGACTTAGATTGAAGCCCAATAGCCGTGTTAACAGCCGCCTTAACTTTTCTTCCAGGATAGAGGAAATATGGTATTATAGTTAATGCATCTATATTTTGTGAAAGGCATTTCTTTATTCCATCCTCGATATATGGCGGTACTACTTCTAAAAAACAATAATCAGAAAAATAGTAGTTTCCCTTTGATTTAACTTGTTTGCATATGTATTGAAGTTCTTCTTTTACTTCTTCTTCGCGACTCCCTCTATCTATTAGTAAAAGTCCTCTCTTCATTTCTCTATCCTTGCTATCGCAATGGTAAGATCAGGCGGAAATTTTTGTTTCTCAACTACCAAAGAACCCCTAGAACTCATAATCGCAGCGGCTTCTGAAACACTTGGTGTACCTTCATAACTTTGTACAATGTCTGATGGGTTTGGTATATTCACCTTTACAAGATCGTTTTTTTCAAAATACTCTGTCGGGATCTTCATTTTTTCTGATAGCTGTTTCAAACCTTTTACGTCTGATTCTTTTTTTATGGACGCAAATTTCGCAATAGACTTGGGACTAAGCCTAAATTTATTAAAACAAAACTCCAATCCTTCTTTTATTGTCTCCTTCGTAGTATCCCAATGTAATCCCACCCCTACTACTAATGTCTTCGGTCTATAAACCACAGCTCGCTTCAAAATTTCTTTGTCATCGATTATTCGATCCGAAATAATAAGAAATCCTTTAGACTCGGAATCTGCCATTTCCTTTAAAGTTTTATAGATATGAACATTCTTCGGTAATTCTTTTTTAGGCAGCCACCAATCACTTTCACCTGCATCCTGAAATACTCCAATTTTTTCTTCGTTTACCATCGATGCACTGACTTTGGTAACAGAAGAATCGTCATCTATCTCCCACCCAAATTCTTTTCCTAGTAGATCTACAGCAATGGTCTTGTTTACATCTGCCGCAGTAGTAATAACTGGGGTCGCATTAAGAGATAATGCGATATCTTCGGTGAGTTTATTTGCTCCTCCCAGATGACCAGAAAGAACACTTATGACAAATTTCGCAGTATCATCTATTACTACTACTGCAGGATCAGTCTTTTTGTCCTTCAGATGAGGTGCTATTAATCGTATTACTGCACCTAGTGAAAAAATGCATACCAAGGCATCGCATTTATTGAATAATTCCATAACTTTTGTAGTAGTGGAATTCTCGAACCAATTGATAGCTACATTGTTATCTGAAAACTTTGAAGGAGCAAATATCTTCCATTGAGGAAAATTTTTCTTTAAAGAAGACGCTATTTTGATACCATTCTTAGTAATTGCAAGTATTGCTACGTGCTCCATAATTTTGCTTTTTTATCTCTCAAGATATCTGTTACTGTTTTGGATATCTTCCTATGATATTGCCATCAAAGTCAAACATTATCACATCAAACTCTATTCTATTTTCTGAATGTTTTCTGAGATGATCATGCACCTCTGAACAAATCAAATCAAAATATCCAACGACAATCTTTCCTGTAACTATTTCAAACACATGTCTGGCTGTATTTGCACGCTTGATTTCATTTATGACTTCAATTGTAGCTTTACATTTTCTTGCTATATCAGCTAGGAACTTCATATCAACTTTTGATCCTTTCACATGTGTTTGTTTAATACCCATGGCCATCTTTGTTAGCTTTCCGATGAACCCAGCGACGGAAGCCTTCTTGATCCCTTTTTTAGCACACTGTTGCACGGCATATCCAGAAAAGTCTCCTATCTGAATAAAACAATGATCTGGTAAGTTGATTATTTTCTTTGAGAAATCTTCACTTCTGCCACCAGTAGTTAAGACCACCCTATTATCTCCCATGGCAACAGTTACATCGATACTTTGTCTAATGGCTGCAGCAAAAGATGCCGTTGAGTAGGGGATTACAATGCCGCTTGTTCCTAAAATTGAGATGCCGCCTAAAATTCCTAACCTTGGATTGTCAGTTTTTACTGCAAGCTCTTTTCCTTTGGGAACTGTAATCAGAACCTTAATTCCATTTTTCTTTAGAATGTCTTTTGCCACCTCTCCGATATTTTCTGTTATCATTTTCTTTGGAGTTGGGTTTATTGCAGCAAAACCAATTTCTAGTCCGAGCCCTGGCTTTGTAACCTTGCCCACTCCTTCACCACCGTCTATCTCTATATGTCCTAATTTGTCAGTTAGTGATACTTCGGTACAAATTTCTGCTCCATGGGTTACATCTGGGTCGTCTCCACCATCTTTTATCACAGAACAAAAAGCCTTGTGAGAACTGAAATCACATTTTTCGATCTTTATTCGAATTTTAGACTTCTTTGGCAAAGTTACGTCAACAAAATCTATTTTCTTTTGGCTCAGAATTGATAAAACACATGCTTTAGCTCCGGCTGTTGCAGAAGTTCCAGTTGTAAAACCAGCCCTAAGTTTGCCCTTTGGTTTTGAATCATCTTCCACGGAGAGAATTATTTTCTTATGTATTAATCCTTATCAGATTATTTCAGAATCATCGATAAAATTATCCAGAGTGCAATGACTCCAAGGCCACCATATAGAATCATATGAGTCCTAACAGGAGAAGATTCCTTTTCTTGGTTATGACTGTAACCTTCTGAGGAATTTGCGCCAAAAGGATTTCTAAATCTGCCAACATTAGAATTAAAATTAAAAGGTTCATTAATCCTGCTGTCATATTTCTTCCAAAACTCTGTATATTTTGCTTCTACGTCAGTTTCAGATATTCTATTCATCTTCTTTTCTTCTTTTCTGAGAAGTTGATATGCTTCTATAATTTTCTTAAATTTTTCATCATTTCCTTCATCTTTGTTTCTATCTGGATGATATCTTAAGGAAAGTCGTCTATACGCGTTTTTTATTTCCTTTTGAGAGGCGTTTCTTTGTACGCCTAGGATTTGATAACAATCAGTTAGATTCAATTAATGATAGTAATATACTCGCACCAAAATTAATTTGTCGGGCCATTTCTTGCTTTTATGTGAGAAATTAATGCAGATATCGATAACGGGAGCCAACGGATTTGTTGGAAGAAACGTAGGAGAGTTTCTGTCCAAGAATGGCTTTAATGTAATAAACATAGTGCGGAAAAGGAAGACAATAGGTTTTGAGAAAATCATAGTTTCCAAAAATCTCTCAGAAGGCAGGCTTGTTTCTGGCATAAAAAATTCATTGGCACTCTTGCATTTCATCGGTAAAGGAACACAGACAGTTAATTCTAACTACGAAACAGTAAATGTAGATACAACGAAAAAGATAATTCAATTATGCAAGAAAGCTTCGGTTAAAAAAATAATCTATATCAGTGGTCTTGGTGTTAGTCATAGAAGCACACTTGGATATTTTATTTCAAAGTATAAAGCTGAACAAGAGATAATGAAATCAGGACTTGATTATACTATATTTAGAGCATCATATATACTGGGAAACAATGATCCGTTATCAAAAATTCTCCGAGCTCAAATGAAAAGGGGTGAAATTGTTATCCCTGGTTCAGGGAATTATCGCATACAACCAATTTTTGTACAAGATGTAGCGAAGATTGTCATGAAATCCATAACTGAGAAAAAATTTTCTAATAAGATACTAGATTTAGTAGGAGCCGAGACAATAACATACAACCAATTTGTTAAAGATTTTATCGGTAAGAAAAAAATCAAAATTAAAAATATTGATTTTGAGCGTGCTTATTATGGGGCGTTGCACAACAATGGCTCATTTGGAGTGGATGACCTAAGCATACTGGTTGGAAATTATGTTGGTAATCACAAGAAACTAAAAACAATTTCCAAAATTGAATTTACTAGGTATAAAGAAGTTTTAAAGTCCGGCAGCTCTTCGTAATGTGTCTGCCTTGTCTGTTTTTTCCCATGTGAATTCCGGCTCATTTCTTCCAAAGTGACCATACGCAGCCGTCTTCCTGTAAATCGGGCTTTTCAGCTTTAATTGAGATATAATTGAGGCAGGTCTCATGTCAAAATTTTTTCTAACAAGATTTTCAATCTGCTCTTCAGGAATCTTGCCGGTCTCAAAAGTACTAACCATTAAAGATACTGGTTCTGCAACACCAATCGCATAAGCTACTTGAACCTCGCATCTATCGGCTAGACCAGCTGCTACAATATTTTTTGCAATATATCTGCACATGTAACATGCAGAACGGTCAACCTTTGAAGGATCCTTGCCAGAAAAGGCTCCACCACCGTGTCTTCCCATTCCACCATAAGTGTCAACAATTATCTTTCTACCCGTAAGTCCAGCATCGCCTGGAGGACCTCCTATGACGAATCTACCAGTAGGATTTACATGAATCTTTATCTTGTCATTCCATAGATTACCACAGACTGGCTTGATGACTTTGTCAATTATTTCCTTCTTAATTTGCTCGGTACTTACATCGGGAGAATGTTGAGTGGAAACTACAATAGCTTCGATTCTCTTCGGTCTACCATTTTCATATTCAACTGTAACCTGAGACTTACCATCTGGCCTAGCCCAAGGAATTTCTCTATTTTTTCTTGCCTCTGATAGTCGTTTGGTTAACTTGTGAGCCAACATAACAGGCATTGGCATAAATTCCTCTGTTTCATTTGTGGCATAACCAAACATCAAACCTTGATCTCCTGCGCCTTGTTCTTTATCGCTACTTGCCGAAACACCCATTGAAATGTCGGGGCTTTGTGAATGAAGAGAAACAAGTACGCTACACGAATCTGAATCAAAACCATACTGGGGATCATCATAACCTATTTCACGAATTGTCTTCCTTACTATGGCTTGAACATCGAACTTTGCCTTGGAGGTTACTTCTCCTGCAACGACGACAATTCCAGTAGTTGTCATGGTTTCTACCGCAACTCTTGATTCTGGATCATGCCTTAGAAATTCATCTAAAATTGCATCTGAGATCTGATCACAGACCTTGTCTGGATGACCTTCAGTAACCGATTCAGATGTAAAAAGAAAACTTCTACCCATATCTGTGATCTGAGTCATTACAGCTCATTTTCTAACTTGATAAAAAGTACGTTATTACCCCTTACTATAACTCTACCATAATTTGCAACCACTTTACCATTAGTAATTTCTTCAGCATCGGTCATGATTAGATTCATGTAAGAGTCTACGTTGTTCATTTTGCCTTTGTATTCTATATCGCTTTTGAGTCTGACTGTCACTTTCTTGTTAACGCCTTTTTGTAAGATAGTCAATGGTCTTTTCGGAGTCGGTTGCGACAATCTTAAATCACTTGTGAACCAGTGCTTGAACTCGGGAATAAAAGCCTTCCCGATCATCTCTTATATTGTTTAATTTGTGGTATTTTCTAGATTAATGATTTGATTTCAACTGGTTTATTGGGACTTGACAAGCTGCTAGGGGGTGGGATAGTAGCTGGAACAATAACAGACATTTTTGGTCCAGCGGGTAGTGGCAAAACGCAACTTGTTCTGCAAATTTGTGTAAACTTGCTTGACCGTGGAAATGTAATATTTCAAGACACTAGCGGAGGATTTAGACCCGAACGTCTTCTAGGACTAATACAGTCTAGAGATAAAAATGAAAAACTCTTGGATAAAGTAATAGTAGCGAGAATCACAAATGTTGCAGAACAAGTAGATCATGTAAACAAAATAGATGAGATAAAGCCAAGTTTAGTTGTAATTGATGATGTAACAAGTCTTTTTTCTTTTGAATACTCAAAAGAGTCAAACACGCTTGAAAAACATGTTAGATTCATGGAATATATGCACATGTTATCATTGATAGCAATTCAGAAGAAGATTCCTATAGTCCTGACAAATTCTGTTAGAGGTTCGGGTCATGAAGAGACAGAGAATCTGGATAAATCAATAAGTATGTTTACTCACAGAAAGGTACGACTTTCTAAAATAGGGCAGAAATTCACAGCGGAGGTATTTCCTTCCTTTGGTTTAGGAAAGCAAATATCATATGAGATAACGAAAAATGGTGTAGTAGAGTTATCTTAAGCTATTTATCACTGTGGTAACAAATGTGTTCATGTCAGGCATTTTTGATTATATACCGATAATCACGGTGATTTTATTTGGAGCTGGTTTAGTTGGAGCAATGGTATACGAACGAACTAGAACAAGGCAAAGTAAAGAGCCAGAATCTGCTACTTGAGTCAGAAGACAAGTTTCATCAACTTGGTTTTGAAAACCTTACTGAAATTCAGAAAAAGGCAATTCCAATCATATATCAGAAGATAGATTCACTAATAGTTGCGCCTACAGGGTCTGGCAAGACAGAAACTGCAGTAATTCCAATCTTTGAAAAGATTGCAAAATCAAAAAGAATTGGAAAAATAAAAGCGTTATATGTTACTCCACTGCGGGCCCTAAATCGTGATGTATTTAGGAGAATTATCAAATACGCGGAAAATGAAGATCTACGTATTCAGATAAGACACGGTGATACTCCACAATCTGTAAGACGAAAGATAACACTTGAACCTCCAGATGTCTTGATTACAACACCTGAAACCATCATAATACTACTTAGTCAACCGGCTATGCTTCAAGCTTTGAACGAACTTGAATGGATAGTAATGGACGAAATTCACGAGCTGTTAGGTAACGAGCGTGGTGCGCAACTTTCATTAAGTCTTGAACGACTACAAGCCAATACAAAATATCCAATTACAAGAGTTGGCCTTTCTGCCACTGTAGGGAATACAACAGAATCTGCGAAGTTTGTAGTAGGTACCAAGAGAAAATGCAAGATAATCGAAGATAAATCTATTAGAAAATATGATGTTGAGGTCAAGTATATAGATGGAACAATAACAGACGTCGTGGATTTTATAATTGACTATGTTGCAAAACATCATTCAGATTCTCCAGTCTTATTATTTACAAATACCAGAGGAGAGTCCGAATACATTGCTTCTATTCTGAAAGAGAGAACCAGTATCCCCATTGAATTACATCATGGCTCGCTATCGCAAGAAGTACGCGAAGAAACCGAATCCGCACTTAGAGAGGGAAAACCGGGGGTTGTTGTTTGTACTTCGTCACTTGAACTTGGATTAGATATTGGTTCAGTCGAGCTAGTCATTCATTATGGTTCTCCAAGACAAGTATCAAAATTAATGCAACGAATAGGACGAAGCAAACACAGGAGGGGATCATCTGCAAAAGGTTTAATCGTAACTAATAATCCTGATGACGAATTTGAAGCACTTGCGATACTTGAGAGGGTAAGAGAAAGATCAATCGAGGACCAAGTCATACATGATGGCCCATTAGACGTGCTGGCGCATCATATGGTTGGGCTGACTATGCAATTTGGTACGGTGTCAATCGATTCTGCACTAAATATGATAAGAAAAGCGTACCCTTTTAGAAATGTTACAACACAAGAACTCTTCAGTGTTTTGCAAATTTTGCACAAAGGCTCAATTCTTTATCTTGACGATGAGGAGATGGTTTTCAAAAAGAAAGGACGTTCATTTAGGTATTATTTTGAAAATCTTTCAACCATACCTGATATATTAAAATTCAAAGTTTTTGATACTGCGAGTAAAAAAATAATCGGTAGCTTAGATCAAAGGTTTGTTGGAGATTACGGAGACCCAGGAAATGTTTTCGTGCTACGAGGAATGCAATGGCGAATTCTCAACGTAGACGACAAATCACTTAAGATAAATGTTGAACCTGTTAGGTCAGGTGGAATTAATGTTCCATATTGGGAAGGGGAAAACATTCCAGTTGATTTTCCAACTGCAAGAAAAGTTGGATTGTTTAGAACAAAGAAAATCGTAAAACCCCTTGAAAGTAAGATAATTGAAGGATTAACTTTTGGCACAACTCCTGACGACAAAACCATTGTAGTTGAATCACAGCGGGCACGGAACACAATAGTGATTCATGCTTGTTTTGGAACACGAATCAATGCGACTCTTGCAACTTTACTTTCTGCAATGTTATCTGCCAAAAGCGGTTATCTATCTAATTCTAGGTCTGATGCATATCGCATAATGATTTCATCAAACGGTAGAATATCAGAAAAGGCGGTCACAGATATTTTAACTGATACTTATGATCTATCCGAAATAGTCAATGCGTCACTTGCGGGAACTCATAATGTAAACTGGAGAACTTGGTGTGTTGCAAAAAAGTTTGGCATTGTAGGAAGAGAAGCAATTTACGATAAGAAATCCGCACGATTCATCCACGAAAAATATTCTGGTACTCCAGTAACAAGAGAAGCACTTCGCGAATTATTTCATGATAAATACGATTTAGAAAAAACCGCTAATCTTCTTGGAAAAATTCATCGTGGTGAAGTCAAAACAAGATGGATAGAAGTTGATAGCTTCTCAAAGCTTGCAGAACCTATTTTGGATCATACAACGAAATATTATGCTTCGCCTGCAAATATGGACCATGGAATTCTTGATCTAGTTAAATCGCGTCTGATGAAAACTAAACACAGGCTAGTCTGTATGCGATGCGGGAAATGGGAGAAGGTTATAGAAACTAATGAAATGAAAGACAATTTGTTCTGCCCACATTGCAAGTCAAGACAGATAAGCGCAACTTTCTTTTCTGATTATGATTTGTCAAAAATAGTTCAAAAAAAGATAGCAGGAAGGAAGATCAGCGCTGAAGATAATCATACATTTAATCGCGCATGGAAAGTTTCTTCACTTTTGGAAAACTTTGGAAAGACTGCACTTGTAGTTCTCTCCGGATTTGGTGTGGGAGCTGATACTGCTGCTAGAATCTTAAGAAATATGATAGGGGAAGAAGAAATTTACAAGCAGATCTACGAAGCAGAACGGCAATACGTCACAACAAGAGGATTTTGGGATTAATTCTTTCTTGTAATAACGGATAATGGAGTCAAAAATATCTCGATTCTTCCCTCAAGACCTGACTTTGCTGTCACTCCAGTTACACTAATGATCTCACCTTGTGTGAATTGTTCCAATAACCTTGCTTGAGCTCTCCAACCCTTAAGCCATATCTGACCAGTGTCATCTTCAATAAATGTCTCAGATAAAGAAATTGTCTCACCAGTTTTTGTTTGAATCTCTCGTTTCTCGGGAGACTTTAGAATTATTGCCTCAATACAATAAATGCCATCGGCAGGTTTGATATTTTTTATTTTTGTTCTCAACTCTGAAAGAGTTGGCATCTTGTTATCATCAATTTTTTTAACATGAGAATCAGTTTCTAGTGTAATGGAATTTCCATAAACCTTTGAGGGCATGCACTCTATCACGTCTCCTGCTTGTAAATTTTTTGTTAATGTAGTCAAATCATTAATGCTTACAAGCTTCTTGTCCTCTTGAACACCAACGATCAGAGAAATTCCGGACTCGTTTTTTGTCATCGATAAAATTCTAATTACCATTGGTTGTATCTCAGTTGCGCCTTCGATTTCTACTACAGTTCCCTCATCACCATGAAGCTCAAGACCTTGCTGACCCATCTTTGTTCTCACCCCTATCAATCTAGTATTTGCCCCTGAGGTAATCATCTTTGGAATTGAACTTTCATCTTTGTTCCAAAGAACTGCTCGCAAAATCATTCCATCTTTGCCTTTTAATCTTAGTTGCAGTGCCCTCCCTTGCTCTCCTCTGATATTTGTAAATTCGGTTGACCTGATTGCACCATCTAATATTCCTGAAACCACAAGATTTTGTTGATTTTCCTTGACATTGCTTATATCCTCTGTTATTGCATCTAGTGTAGGTATGGTACTGCTGTTGTTATTTGGTTCAACTTCAGCGCCAGAACCAACATTGATTATTGGATTGCCCTTCATATCGGCTTTCACATATGCTTTGATTATCTTTACAAGATCACCAGGTTTTAGATTCTCGATTCCTGGCAGGTTCGCTTTTTCGTCCCACAGCTTGACCTTTGCTCTGGAATCTCCATCGTAGACTGTCATAGTTCGCAAAAGAAATTGCGAGCCATCTTTTCGTGAGAATTGTTTAACTGGATATACATTCATCACTCTTGTTTCTAATGTAATCTCCTTTGCTCCAACATAGAGATCCTTAAGCCCCATCTCCACTTTTAGCTGTTCATTTAATGTTGCTCCGAGATCGGAGGCAATAAGAAATAGTGCTCCTTGGTCCGTAAGGTATCCTGCCCCAATCTTCTCTTTCTTTTTCTTGATTAATTCTTCAACATCCTTTCTTGATAGTTCTGGTTTTTGCTCTAATAGCTTGCTTAGAAGTGAATCAAATTCAGACAAACAAGGTCTGATAGAAACCATATCTTAATAAAAATTTCATTAGGCAAATTAGTGGGATCAAATTACATTCATCAATGTCGTGTATCGAGGCAAGATCTCTTTCAAAGTCATATGACGGAGTGCTGGCAGTAGATACCATCGATCTTTCGGTGCCTACTGGAAAAATATTTGGATTCTTGGGTCCAAATGGCGCAGGAAAGACAACTACAATTAAGCTCTTAACCACACTTATTCCTCCAACAGACGGAACCATACGTATTCTTGGGATGGATGCTATTAGTCATCCATTGGAGGTTAGAAAAAGGATAGGCGTTGTCTTGCAGCAGCCAAGCTACGAACCTACACTGAGTGTAGAAAAATCTATTGAAAAATACGCAATGATGTGGAACGTAGATAAGAAATTGCAAAAGGATAGAATGGAAGAACTCCTCTTGGCATTTGATTTACAAGATATACGAAAGAAAAAGAACGACGATCTATCAATTGGTCATAGGCGAAGGGTGCAGGTAGCTAGAGAGTTTGTCCACGATATGGACCTTTTATTTCTTGACGAACCCACAGTAGGGCTTGATCCTTCTGCAAGGCGAAGTCTTCTTGACTATATAAAAAAAAGAGTGAGGGAAGGACTTACAATATTTTTTACAACGCATATACTTGACGAAGCGGAATACCTCTGCGATGAAATTGCAATCATAAACAAGGGAAAAATTATCGCAGTAGATACTCCTACGGAACTAAAAAACAAATTTGGAAGAGAAAAGACAATCAGGATCCACATTGGTACAATAAGAAAAGACCTTTCAGCTCCTTTGCACGGAATAAGCGATTATCAGATTCATTCCAATTCGGCAACAACAATTACTATACAATCTACTAATTCGGAAAATATTCTTCTTAAGATATTACAGATTCTCACTGTAAATGATATTCCAATAGAAGATCTAAGTGTAGTGCCAACTAGCCTAGAAGAGATATTTCTTGCAATGGTGAAAAATTCAAATGAATCCAGTGATTCGATTAGTAAATAGAAATCTGACAATATCCCTTAACATGGGATTTTTGATCTGGCAGGTAATTTTTCCACTAATCTACATCTTTGTTGCAGGCTTTGCATACACTGCACTAATACACGAAGTACCCTTTGCAAACAAGAGACTGGATTATCCCGCTTTCATTGCATCTGGTATGATAGGGTTTAACATAATGAATAGTACTCTAGTATCAGGAATAATTATTTGGAATGACAGACGACACGGAATGTTCGAACAAATTCTTGTAGGGCCTTTTACGAGAGTTCAATACATCCTAAGCAACGTCTATACCATAGGAATAATCGGGCTAATAAGCGCTGGATTAATCACGGCAGTTGGTTATCCATTGTTTTTCAAATCTGTAGAATTTAACATTCTTACTATACCACTTGTGGTATATGCTGCTATTACTGGTTCGATTCTTTTTGGTTCTATTGCATCTATCATATCAACTAGACTAAAATCGAGTGAAGGATTCAATGTTGTTATCAATACTGTGTTTTTGTTTTTTGCATTTGTTAGCACAGCATTTTATCCAGCAGAGGGTGCGCCGAAAATGCTTGCAACAGCATTTTACTTTAATCCGTTAACATATCTTGTTGATGTCGTAAGAGCTGGAATATTTGGAAATTTTAATTCGTTTGTAGGATTAGAGATGCTGGTACTAGCTTGTGGTTCTGCTGTTTTGTTTGTCATTGCGACAAAGCTTTTGTCAAAACTAGAACTGTAACACACGAAAAGATGCTTTGGTTTAAATGATATTGGTGTAGTTATGATATCGTGGAAATTCGGAAGAGAAGCGGCTGGTGGTTTTTGTTGCCCATAATTTTTGGTGTAGTAGGTGGAGTCATAGCATACTTTGTGATAAAGGAAGATGACCCAAAAAGAGCAAGGAACTGTCTTTATCTTGGTATAATACTTGCAGCGATATGGTTTGCATTATTTGTGATTCCATTTTTGATTGGAGTTGCACTGTTTCCAAACTTTCCTATGATGCATAACATGCATTATATCTAGAATAGCCCGGCCCAGATTCGAACTGGGGTCAAGGGCTCCAAAGGCCCCTATGCTTGACCGCTACAATCGGTGGAAATTTCCTCTACCGGGCTGCCGGGCGCTCAATCTTGATTTTGGTTCCCTTATAATGTTATTTTGTGATAGAAGCAACTTGAATATTCCAAGTCTGACAAAATCGGTCTTGTAGGATATCAGGCAAACCTGTTCTCATTATATACATGCGTTTCCAGTGGAGAATGTACGCGTAAGATGGCTCATGAGATTTACATGGATCTGAAAAAAATGCCTCACATTACAAATCCTCTATTGATGAGATGCGAAATATTCACAAAATCTTCACTCAAAATCAAAATAAAATGATATTAGACCAAAGAGTGAACAAATTGTCCATTATGCTTATATATCATAAATCTTGCAAAAATTACAATAACTATGTACAAAGAAACATTACGTAAAGTAACTAGTCTATCATTATTAATAATACTTCTAACCAGCACTGCTGCTTTCGTATTGCCAAACGCAGTACCAGCAGCACATGCTGCAACAAATGCAAACTTGTTTGTCTCTGCCGAAAATTCCCAGTACAACAATTACTTTGCTGGTCCGCAAGTAGTTCAAGTCATAGTAACTGATCCTGATATCAACAGAATAGATCAGGCCTATGGTGAACCTACTGTAACCGTCAACGGTAAGAAACTGAGAATGGCGCAGAACACAGACGGTAATTGGTATGGATACTTTGCTGATTCAAAACAAGCTCAAAGAGCTGATTCTACACAAGCAGCAGCCTCTGGTTTTGGTCTGGACTTTGGTGTATTCTGTCGTGTTGATTCTGGTACAGTTGGCGGCGTTGACTTCTCTGAAACAAAAGGAGTTTCCGTTGCAAGATCTGTAGCAGCCGGCGGTATAGATCCAGCTAGTTCAAATCCAGGTGCCACAGTTGGCGGTGTAGCTTGTGGTGCAGTTGACGGTGCAGTAGCACCATCTAATCCACTGGGCGTAGCTAAGGGTAACCTGTTCAACCATGTGGTAAGAGAGAACAAGACTCTTACACCATTGGCAGGAACTGTAACAAAAATAGGTCAAATTGGACTTAGCCCTACAGCATGGCCAGTTATTCAGCTATATGACTTTGGTTCACTTCCCTCCCCAGTAACAGTACAATATCAAAAGGGAGGTGGAGTACAATCAACTACACTTACTTTCGATAGGATTCCAGTGAATCTTATCAGCACTAGCTTGGATAGAACATTATACACAAAGAATTCTCAAGTATTCATTACCATGAATGATCCACAGCTTAACGTTGACCCGACTGAAGAAGACTCTTGGACATGGGGTGCAACTACTTCAACAAATAGTACTCTGTACTATGAAGCATTTACAAGAAACGGAGCAGCTGATGCTGATGGTTCCGCTATAGGAATGCAGAACCTCATAGGCAACCTGACCGGTTTGATGTTTAACCACAACGGAAAGTTGACTGTTGATCCAGCAGCTTCCGGAACTAGAGTCATAGACTTCCAGTCAAACGGTAAACAAACACTCACTCCAGGAAGAGGTGATCCAGCTATTGTTCGAACCAAATCAATTGGTGCGGGCTCTGAGCCGATTACCTTAATTGAAACAGGCGGTGTCAACACTGGCACACTTGGAAACTGGGATGGGAGCAAGAAATCAGACATAGTAACAGTTGATTCCAATGCTATCCGAGGTCAATCAGCTTCGATCAGATACAATGACATTTCACAAAGCATAGTAGGTGGATTTACATTCGCTTCTATTGACATGGTTGCAACAAACAACACATGGGCAGGAGGAGTAAGAATTCCAGTAACCCTGACTGATCCTGATGCAAACAAGAACAGCAAGGTTACAGAACACCTAGATCTCTTTAATCCAACAGTTGCAAGACTTACCACAATGAAGATTGGAACTCCATTCTCATTGAATAGTGGAGCAGGAGAAAACGCTACTTACATTGCATCTGGTACACTAAATCAAGTTTACCCACAAGGTAACAGAACCTTCACTTTAACTGGCACAACAAATGCCACTACAAATATTTCACAAGATGAAGGATTTAGTTCAAGACCAATATTCAATGGAACAAGCGCAGTAAACCTGTACAACAGTGGTGCACTCTTTGTGGATCTAAAGACTACTATGTCAACACTGAAAAAGACTGTTCACAATGCTAACGCAGGCAACGCAGAGGGCTTTAAGGGATATAACTTCCTCAACTATGACCTCAGATCACTAAGCTCTCTAAATGCTGTTGGTGGTAACGGTACTATAACAGGTGTTCACGCATTCTTGGTTTACTCCGATAACGCTAGAACCAATCTGTTTGTCGGTCCCGGATCTGATACAGTGAGTGCGGCATTATCACTTGCCAACTCTACATCTCTGCAAGACTTTATCAACCTGAACACAACATCAGGTCAGGTTGTTAACGCAACGCAGTTTAACCAGTATCTAAAAACCATTCCAAACACTGCAAGCATTGGACTGTTGTTCACATTCGATATGGCAGCTGGCACTAGGGTTAACCTATCAACAACTGGTCAACCAGTAGTAGCTGACTTCTTCTCAGTTGGTATCAAGGGTGATGGTCTATCAAGCGACCAAAGAGTAAACAACGGCATCTATAGATGGGAGCTTGAAGAGACAGGTGATAACACCTCCACATTTACTGGCTCAAACCAGTATGTGATGCTCAACCAGCTTAACATCTTTAATCCTAACACCTACAGTACACTGAGAACAATCAATCATGATGTGAAATTCGTTGCGATTCAAGATATGCTCGCATCAGACGCTCGTGCTCCACAGGCTACTTATCTAGACCTTGGTGCAGACGGTGTTGACACACAGATATCTAAACAACAAGATATCCCAACACACACTGGTGTCGTATCATTTGATTCAAAGACATACAAGATTGCAGACACTGTGACTATAACACTAAACGATGCAGACCTTAACGTTGACAATGACCTTGTAGATATCTACACAGCTGTTCCAAACGCCGGTGGTCTACTGGTAACACAAGATGTTGCAGTTGATACCATAGGCAAGGCAGGCCTTGGAAAATACTCCGACGGCACTGCTGTTGGCAGATTGTTGGATATTCAATTTGGTCAGCAAAACGCAAGATGGTCTAACTCCATTATTCCAGCTGATACACACCACACCGCTGCATGCTTTGCAGCTGAGTCTAACACAGGTACAGCAGGCGGATTTGCTACAAGCTTATCTGCTACTGGCTTTTCATTAGTTGAGACTGGTCCATCAACAGGCATCTTCACAGGTACCTTTGAGATTCCAGATCAATTATGTGACAAAGTCCAATCAGCTCTACCAATTTCAACAGTAGGCCAGAACATCAAGGTCAACTATGTTGACTTTAGAGATGATTCAAGCAAACTAGTTGAGGTCTCAGACAACGCAGGCATCAGAGGTAACACTGGTTCAGTCAAGTTCGACAAGTCTGTGTACCCAGTACCATTTGGTTCTGTGGGCGCAGCAGGAACTACTGACTTTAACACAGATATAACTAAGACATTCCTAAATGGTGTCTTCCCATTCCACAGGGACGTGACTGAAACAACCGCCCCAGGAGCAGGAGGACTTCAACCTGGAAACATCGTAACAAATGGTGATGTTGTAGTTCACATAAGAGTGAATGATCGTGACTTCGATACATCCGCAGCAGGTACTGATAAGATTGCAACTGCTGGATTTGATGGAACACATGGTCCAGTAGCTGTACAAATATCAAGACAAGGAAACTCAATGTTACTAGCAACAGCTGGAGCCGGAGCCGCTACCAATGGTCATATAATCAGACTCGGTGGCGTATCGCTGCCTGCACAGGGATCTGCAACATGGGCCGGAGCAAGAGAACTCGGTCCAATGGTGGAGATTGCTCCAGACGCTGGAATTTTCCAGGCTGATCTACCAATCAAACTAACTGATGGTCCAGAAGGTAATGACTGTCCAGCTGTAAATAACTGGCAGGCCCTCAACGGTTCGTCAGGATTCTTTGCAGATCAACTTGCTAGATTCAACGTTGTTGCACCAACTGCTAACTATTGTGTAAGACAGGGTGATGTTATGACAGTAACATACCTTGATCTCAACGATGCATCAGGTCACCAACAAACAGTCACAGACTCTTCAACATTTGATCTTAGAAACGGTGTACTACAATCTGACAAGTCTGTATACATCATAGGTTCAGATATGATACTGACTCTAGTAGAGCCAGACTTGAACCGTGATTCACAGACTGCAGAATCTGCCTCACTTGACTTGGTTGAGTGGGATTCACATGCATTCAAGGGAACAATGGGTCCAAACCTAAACAACCCAACGGTATCCCAAGTAGCATTATTTGATCCTAAACCATCAACATTTGTCGAGACAGGCAAAGACACTGGCATCTTCCAAGTAGTAATCAAGATTCCAAAGAAACTTGGTTCAACACTACTTGAACGAGGAGAACAGATCCATCTAGAATATACAGACTGGGGTCCAGCTGGTTCCAAGACTGTAGGTAAGAACGATCAAGACATCCATCTTACCATCTACACGTCTAACTTCGGAGCTACAGTTGAACTAGACCAGAAGGTATACACATGGACTGACCGTGTTTACACTACAGTAGTAGCACCAGATCACAACTTTGATCCAAACCTTATCGATACCATTGGTGATAACCGTGACAATCAAGTCACCGTATCAACAAGAGGAAACAGCCTCAACAATTACAAACTAGTTGAGACCGGAGTCGATACAGGTATCTTCACTGGATACGTCATCTTAACAGGTGACGAGAATCTCAAGGCACCAGGCGGTGTTGATGGTTCTGGTACAGAACCAAGAGGCACCAACGGTGGGGCATTCCCATCAGGTACTGGTCCAACAGATGGATTCATCCCAGCTGAAGACTCGGACGGTGTATCAGTATCATTTGAGTTTACAAAAGACCAAACTGTTACTGGTTCTGCATTGATCCGATGGAACATCGGTGAGATCAAGTGGCTAGAAGCATCATACCCAGCAAATGGTCAAGGAGTATTACAGATTGTTGACCCAGACATGAACTTAGATCCAAAGGCAGTCGACAAGTTCGACACCAGCGTATGGTCTGACTCTGATTCAGGTGGTATCAAACTTACCATGACAGAGACAGGTGAAGCAACTGGTATCTTCCAAGGTACTACGTACTTTACAACCAACTTCCAGTCATCTGGAAACAGACTACACGTTGCTGAAGGAGACACCGTAACAGGTGAGTATAAAGACAGGACATTACCTGCTCCATACACACCAGCTGATCAACTACGTCTAACAAGTACCACATTCATTGGAACAATAGTGCCACCGCTTGAAAGAGCACCGGCAGCTAACCCAAGAATCGTGGATTCATTTGGTAACGCAATTACTGGCACTGTAAAATCAGGACAGCAGATACAAATCACTGCTGACTTGACAAACGGCCAGGACAGAGATCAGCCATTTGCATATCTTGTACAAGTACAGGATAGCAACGGAGTAACGGTATCACTATCGTGGATCACAGGTACACTAACTGCAGGTCAATCACTCAACCCGGCACAGTCATGGACTCCAACTGCATCTGGCACATACACTGCTCAAATCTTTGTATGGCAGAGCATTGATAATCCAAACGCACTGTCGCCACCGCTGAGTACGACAATCAACGTAGCATAGACTAGTACAGAAAACAAAAATCTAACTTTCCCCTTTTTTCCTTTTTTTAAAAAAAAATCAGTTAACGTAAGTTATTCTAAAAATCAGAAATATATTTTCATAAATAAAAAGATCAGTTCCAACACGATGAAATTTTCAATAGAAATATCTATCGATCATGACAATCTTCAAAAGGCTTAAATAGAAAATGGAAACCACGTCAAATCAGCAAATGAAGACTATCATTATTGTCTCAGTTGTTACCCTAATTGCGTTGGCTCTCTTTCCACAAATACATCTTGTCAATGCTCAGTTAGGGCAAAAGACCTCCGAGAAACAATACATAAACTTGAGGGCAGAGGTTTGGAATGAGTTTTTCAGGATGACAACAGCAGCATTTGTAGTTGGTGCTATTGTATCTGGCACAATGATTTGGCTTGTCTGGAGATTCCGTGAATCAAATCCAAAGAATAAAGCTCCTACTAAATGGGAAAAATTGGATGATCCTACGACGGGTACATATGATGAGGGGAAGCATTAGTTGGGTCATGATACAGCCGAGTGGGTATTTGTCGGTATAGTTATCGCAATTTTATTCTATGTTGGTGTAGACTCTTGGATAGTTCAAAAAGAAGTTGAAGAAATTCCTGCTGATGCTGAAACTATCAAGGTAACAGGTCAACAATGGTTCTGGAGCTTTGAGCATGCAGACGGAACAAAGGAAGTAAGTACATTACACCTCAAAAAAGGCCATGCCTACAAATTTGAGATCTATGCAAAAGACGTAATGCACTCTTTTAACATTCCTGACTGGGTAGTCTTTGAAGATGCGGTCCCAGGCCACGTTAACCATGCATGGTTTGCACCAGATCAGACCGGAGAATTTCCAATCCAATGCAGGGAATATTGTGGATTATTACATTATAACATGAGGGGCTCACTAGTGGTAGAGGAGGACAAGACTTGATAATTAGCAAAAACATTTTATGTCGATCTGGGACATTTGAAAATATAGAGGAAGTTAGATGGTACTAGAGCTCAGGAAACCTCGCCCGGTTTGGCAAATAATGTTTTCAACACATCACACAGATGTGGCTTTACTCTATACCATAACAGGTCTTGCATTCTTGTTTATGGCAGGAGTCTTGGCCTTGATGATAAGGACACATCTGTTCTTCCCAGGTCAAGCAGTTTTAATTTCAGATTCTGTCACATTTAACAGAATATTTACAGTTCATGGCCTTACAATGCTTTTCTTGTTTGCTCTTCCATTTGCAGCTGGTATTGGAAATTATCTGGTGCCAATAATGGTAAGATACAAAGACATGGCTTATCCAAAATTAAATGCTGTAGCATTTTGGATGAATCCAATTGGAGGAGCATTACTCTGGCTTGGATTTTCTGATACTTCATGGGTTTCATACGCGCCATATTCAGTTATCAGAGCACCAGGACCTGCTGCTGATATGATGATATTTGGATTGAAAATACTTGGTATATCATCTATATTGTCGTCGATTAACTTTATTGTAACTATACTAAAATGCAAACATCCAGACCTTCCACTACGGCAAGTTCCACTCTTTGCGTGGTCAATACTTACAGTCTCTTTGATGACAGTTGTTGCCATGCCCTCGTATGCTGCATCGCTAATCATGCTACTTACAGACAGGCTTGGAGTATCAGGTTTCTTCAATCCCTCGGCAGGGGGAGACCCAATTGCTTATCTTCACTTGTTCTGGTTCACATTCCATCCTGAAGTATACATCTTCTTGTTACCGGCAATTGGAATGATGTATGAATTGATTCCGAGGTTTTCAAGAAAACCATTGTTCAGTCAGGGAAGTGGTGTGTTTGCATTTGTAATGCTTGGTCTGATTGGTTTTGCTTCTTGGGGTCATCACATGTATTCTACTGGAATGGATTTCACAACAAAGGTCGTATTCATGATTGGAACACTTGCTGCAGTACCTGCATCTGGCATGCATGTATTTAATTTCCTCGCTACAATGTGGGGAGGGAGAATTAGATTTGCTGCACCAATGAAATTTGCTGTTGGTGGAATTGCTCTCTTCTTCTCTGCCGGTGCTGGAGGTGTCTTAAATTCCGCAATGCCACTTGACTTTATCACTCACGGAACTTATTGGGTAGTAGGTCACATGCACCTGTTCTTGACAGGTACAATTGCATTTGGATTTGTTGCCATGGCGTACTATATGTTCCCATTTATTACCGGAAGGATGTACAACGAAAAGCTTGCAAATATTCATTTCATAGGAATGATGTGGGGAACAGTTCAGGTTTTCTTCACACAACATTTGCTTGGACTTGAAGGTATGGCAAGAAGAATTTACGATTATCCAGCAGAATACACATCTTGGGTACAACTAAATCAAATTGCAACTGTAGGCGCATGGATTCTAGGTGGCTCGTTTGTATTTTTCTTGGCCAATTTGATTTATAGTGTTGCAAAGGGCAAGGAAGCAAACATGAACGATCCATTCGGACTGGGTGGAAAATACTATTATCCATACCAAGCAAAGAACCCAACTCATCACACAGGATATTGATATGAGCCATAGTGAACACGAAGAACCAGTCCATAGGACATCCCCTAAAAGATTGGGCAAGATGCTTGCAATTATTATAGGAATTCAGGTTGTAGGGGCTGCAATTTTTTTCACTCATTACGATTATTGGAACTCGTACCTTCCCACTGCTGGAAAGATTCAAGAGGGACTTATAGGAGGTGGAGGTACTCAACAAGTTCAAGCCACAGGAAAAACCATCAGTGTTCCAGTAAAATTCGTAGAATCATCTGATTTTAAGACATATGCATTTAATGCAATATCAGGGCCAGATAAAAATCCAGAGATTCACGCAAATGTGGGAGATAAGATAGTTTTTGATGTAACAAACGCAGGTAAATCATTCCACGCTTTTGCAGTTACGGATTCGAAGGAAGGACCAGGTCCAGCAATTGAAGGCAGTACTGTGGGCACAGCAGATAATCCAATGAAACCCGGTGCAACGGGTCAAGCGACTTTTGTACCTTCCAAACCTGGTGAATACTATTACATTTGTGCAGTTCCAGGTCATAGGGAACTTGGAATGGAAGGAAAGATTGAGGTCGCTCCTTCTGGTGGAGCTGAACAACCATCTGGCGGCGAAATAAAACCAACCGGCAACAAAGTGGAATTTACACTTAGCTTTGTCATGAGCTCTGACTTTAAGCAGTATGCATTTAATGCATTACCTGGGCAAACCGGTACCAATCCTGATATTAAAGTCAAATCAGGTGACACTGTTACAATCCATGTCAAAAATGATAGTAAATCATTTCATTCATTTGGAGTAGTTGTAGATCCAGACAATCCATCTGCAGTATTGTGGAATTCCGCAGTCAAAACTCCTGACAATCCGCTCAAACCAAAAGAATCGGGTGATGTTACCTTTGTAGCGGGTGCGCCAGGAACATATCATTATATTTGTACAGTTCCAGGGCATGCCGCACTTGGAATGAATGGCAACTTTATAGTAGAACAATAATGTATTTCAAATATCTAGCACTTGCATCTCTTGTAATTTTGTACTCACTAATGTTTATTGGCGGATATCTTCAAGCCAGTGGACAAGGACTATCATGTCCTGACTGGCCCTTGTGCCCTAGTGGAATCCTTCCATCAGATGAATATTTAACAGAGTGGATTCACAGACTGATTGCAGCTTCGACAGGAGTTTTGATTGTAACTACTGCGATAGCTAGCTGGAAAGTAGTGGGTTCTCACACAAAACTTAGAATAACAGGAACTTTGGCAGGAGTATTTGCTGTATCTCAGATTGCACTTGGAGCAATAGTAATTGATACAAAACTCCACGCAGTAATTGTAGCAGTTCATAACGGTGTAGGAATACTTTTGTTTGCTATGACATTACTTACAGTTATCTTTGCATTTAGATTGTCGCGTAGTGCAACAATTAAAACTAGTGCTTAGATCTTACTTTCTTTCTGGTTACCAGTATCCAACCTAATATTACAAAACATCCAATCCCGCCCGCTGAAATTATGTATTGAAACATGGGACCAAACACGTTTAAAACACTGACATTGAAGGCATACGTTAACGTTTTACCATTAGGTCCTACATCATACAGATCAACATTAACAATATGATTTCCTGACTCGTGAAACACATATGACGTAGACCATTCTCCTCCATCATAATTTTGTACAGGAACTGTTCCAACAAGATTATTATTATAATAAATTCTTAAGCCCATTCTAAAATGATCAACCTCACTTACTTGAGTATTCAAAGAATTTAGAATATCAGAAGATGATTGGTGATTTAGTACTCTGAAGGTTAATTTGAAAGGTTGGTTGGCAGATGGTATCTCAGGATCTGTAGCAATTTGAACTTCATAGTTTCCTAAAGTTTCATCGCCAGAATTGAGATTCTCATGAGCACTGGCATAATTTGTTGCAGGGAATAATAATAGACCAATTACCCAAATAAATGATAAATGTAAATTAATCATTGATTTGTAATAGTTTTTCTTAAATATATTATTACAACTATTCGATCTCTGGAAATTAGCAAAAGCTTTAAATCAAGTTCGGAAAGTATGCCAAATGTATGACTATCGTTAGCAAAACAATTGACATCAAAGAAAAAACCGTAAATGTTTTCACGTATTTTGCAAGACCAGAACACATTTCTGACCAATTTGAGGAGCGCGTAGGAATGACAATAGTTCCAATGGATATCAAGGCAGGAATGGGCGTAGGCACAACATTTAGAGTAATAGGCGATTTTGATGGCAAAAGATTAGAATGGGATTGCGAAACAACAGAATTCATACCAGAACAAAAAATTGCAGCCAAAATGATAAAGGGTCCGTTTAAGAAATGGGAAATCTCAGTTGAATTTCAGGAACTAGCCGAGAAGCTAACTCGTGTTACGATGACCGTAAACTATGAAATGCCATTTGGTCCATTGGGTGGAATTTTGAACAAAATAAAATTTGCCAAGACTGCAGAAAAGGGAATGGAAACTGCTCTGTACAGAGTTCGAGGATTACTGGAAGGAAATGGTTCAATTCCAGTGTATATTACACTTGATGCGTACAGAAAACTTTTAGCGGAAAAAGAGAAAATGAATAATGCTCCAGTTTCTACTGTGTTAGCAAAAATACTTGAGAAATATTCTCAAATTGAGACAGTCAAAAACTAGCTTGCTAATTTTGACTCAAGTTTAAATAACGAACTTTGTGTTTGCTATTTTGCGGGTCTATGGCTCAGCCAGGTAGAGCGAGGGACTCTTATGATCTTTCAGAGATATCCCTATGCCGTGGGTTCAAATCCCACTAGACCCGCTTTTCAGTGAGTACACTGGCAATCTACAAGCTTAGTATCAAAGGTACAGTCATGTGGTCCTTCTGATGAGGCATCAGTAGGAATCTTCTTCATACATTCATCATGCCTACCCTTTCTGCAAAACCAACAGATAAGATTGGTATTTTCTTCAGATTCCATACCTTTCCCAATTTTCAAAAAATAGTTACATCCCCTGGTGCAGGTGAATGGTCATCTTTATCCTTATGAAATTCTATGAAATCCTTGTGCTCAATCTCTTGGTGTTTACGTAATTCATCAATATTTTCAAAGACATTACTACAGAGATAGCACTTTGGTTTGTGCTGGTCCGTCATAGATAGAACCATATTTTATATTTTGAATTTGGTCTAATTGAATCTTTCAAGATTATACGGGAATAAGCCATTCTGAAAATCGTTCATCCCTGCCCCTTGCTACTTCTACAAAAGCAGCTTGCAACTTACGCGTGATCTGGCCAGGTTTACCATTTCCTATGGATACATTATCAATTTCAGTAACTGATTTTACTTCGGCCGCAGTTCCTGTCATGAATACCTCTTCTGCTACGTACAGATCCTCTCTATCGATATCCTTTTCAAAAACTGTAATTCCTTCTGATCTTGCAATTTTAATAGCACTATCACGTGTTATTCCCTCAAGTATTCCAGAACTTAAAGGGGGAGTATAGATCTCGCTCTTGTTTACTAGAAAAATATTTTCAGCACTTCCTTCTGCCACCTTTCCGTGATAATTTAACATTATTGCTTCATCGTAACCATCTTTTAGTGCTTCTACTCTAGCCAGTGCGGCGTTTGCATAATTTGATGCGGCTTTGGCTTGCATTGGCTGAGATCTAGAATCAATTCTAAGCCAACTGGAAACTTTACATCGCGCACCGCGAACTTTTCCGGCGCTTGATTCACCAAGCTTCCATTCCCAACATGCTATGGCAACGTCAATTTTATTTGGAGTCGGAGTAAGACCAAGAACGCCATAACCGTAATAAGCTATTGGTCGAATATAGCATTCCTTTAGACTGCTTGCTTGGACTGTCTTAATTATCGCATCTGAAAGTTCCTGCTTTGAATAAGGAATTTTCATGGAATACATTTTTGCCGACTTGAATAGTCTCTCTACATGTTCTGGCAGCCTAAAGATCATGGAACCTTTTGGCGTGTTGTAACATCTAATTCCTTCAAAGACTGCAGTTGAGTAATGTAAAGCATGGGTAAGAACATGTACCTTGGCATTCTTAAATGGCACAAGTTTTCCATTCATCCATATCTTTCCTTGCTCTTTCATATGAATTGGGACAAAGGTTGGTAATTTAAAGAATTAATTGATAAATTATTTCCGAAAGGGTGAGATTATTGTGAGAAGTTTAGATTCTTTAAATGCGGTATAAATGGTGTAAACATATGTCACAACCTATTCTCTCATTTGTTGCAGTTGTTCTTCTTGTAATAGGGCTGGTCGGAAATGGTTTTGAGATGAGAAGAATTCGCCTATCAACAATAAAAGATGAAGAACTCACCTCAAAAAATGTCTTTCTAAATAAAAAAAATCTCAAGTGGTACGTCTTGATAGCAATAGCCATCGTACTATGGGCAATAAATGGTGCCTATACTTGATCTATATAGATCAGCTCTAAATATTTCCTATTGCTATAATATACTAGCGCGTGTTTTCGGTAACGCCGAGCTGATTCTAGATAGAAGGCTCAAGAATAAACCGACTTTGACTTCTTACAGGTATAGGCCTGTAGGGGTCAACGCTTTTTACCGTTTTACTAAACATAAGAAAGAGAAGAGATATTTAACAAATTTATTCATGCAGATTATGGTAAAAAGAAAAAAGGGTAAACACATGCGAAAGGCTGACCAACGAGCCAGACGTAGAAATAAAAGGAAATAATTGTAGTCAACCTGCAAAATATATTTAAGATTCTACTAAAGAGGCATTGGTTATCAAACGAATTTTATTTTTGACCTTTCTGCATGTATCACACGAATCCCTTTTTCTATATTGTCCCCGCTATCTTCAATAACTATGATGATGCGGGAAGTTTCTTCTTGAGCATCCATGTTTAATATGTTCAGTCCTGCTTCACCAATTCTTGAGCTGGCTTTAGATGCTACTTGCTGAACACGCCACATCTCATCGCCAATAAGTGTAATGACTCCTCGGTTAAATGTTATCGAAGCCAATGGGTCAAAGGCTAGAATATACCGTTCGTTACGTTTTACATAATCTCCATCAAGAAACAATATTCTTGTAAATTCAATGTCGTCCTTTGTAAAAGGCGATAATACTACGAATTCATTGTATCTTCTATCATTTTCAAGTGATTGGAATAATTTTTGAGCCGCTCCACTTTCAATACGAAGTATTGCGCAATTTTTTTTTCCAGTAACAATTTTTAATGGATGGCCACTTTTTACTTGAGGTTTTCGTTCAATGATAGTTATTTTCTTGGGATTATTCATATCGGTAATTATAATTGGCATGTCAATTCCGTTTTCCACTATCTCTTTTATTGCGATAGGATCAAGTATCTTCATTCCGAACATCCCAGCAATACGTGCCTCATTATAGGAAAGGCTGCTTATGTACTCAAGTTCGTCCTTTACTAAGCGTGGATCGGCCGAGAGCACAACACTATCTTTTTCAAAATCAATTTTTGTGTTATACTTTTTACTAAACAAAATTCCAAGATCGGCTGCAGTTCTGTCCGAACCTCCCCTTTCATATGTAGTTTCAACACCGTCTGTCGTCTTTCCTATGAATCCACCTATGGAAAGTACATCATTTTTTTCTAATAGCTGTTCTACACCATTCATGTTTTGTAATGATTGTGAAAAAAGAAAATTTGCAGATTCGATATTCTTATCCGTGATTATGGGCCAGATATCGAAGCCTACTACAGAAGACTTTATGCCAGCGCTTGCTAGGACATAATTCATAACATGTGACATTAGAACTTCGCCAGAATAGGCAAGCACTTTTGCCCTCACCTCGTTTGCAAACTCTCTTTTTTGTGATACATCATTTAGCAAAAGTTTTGCTTTTATAAGAAAGGAATCAATTGTTTTTTTACAATCATTATGAAACTTTTTCTCTACAAATTCAAGGATTTTCATGTATGGTTGCCTTAAATCTTCGAGATCAGCAATCTGACCTCTTTCAGCCTTTTGCCCTATTTCAAGCGCTATGTCAGTAAGTGATCTTTGCTTTCCGTTATGAATTGTTAAAGGAGCAGAAAAGACCGCAATTATTTTTGTATCTTTTTTTAATTCATTTATTCTCTTGAGTATTGTGGGAATAAGTATTCCATCAACTCCTATCGCACTACCACCAAATTTTGAAATCACCAGATTTTTCAAAACTTGGTTACATCTCTCTAATTCCTTGTATAAAGCATTGTATAAAATTTCCTTGGTTAATCTATCTCATCAAATGAGATCAATTCTACGCATTCCTTAAATGCAAAAATAGACAATTCTACCTGTGCAGACAATTTCTAGTGATTCGTTATGATTGAGCAGGGGGAACTTTTCAGAGATAAGAATACAAACCACATTCTACAATTTGTTCCTGATGTCGGGCTGGTACACAATGAATCTTTTTGTAAGGAAATAACAGGCTGCATTAATTTTCAACAAAACAATTGATTGCAGTCAATTGTCAGAAATTCAAGATGAACAATTTATTCATTTTATTCTAGATAATTCTCAAAGTTTAAATGCATTTTAAATTGGAGCTTGCTTGGGTTCATAGTCCAGTTGGTTATGACGTCGCCCTTACACGGCGAAGATCCAGGGTTCGAATCCCTGTGGACCCATTCCTTCATAGGGTCTGGAACCTACAAGAAAATTCTCACTTTTGTCCGATTTGTAAAGTTTGGACTGGATTTCATTTTTTTGCAAGTATTGCACTTGCCCAAGTTTGAAGAAGTTCCTGCATCTTTCCAAGGTCTTCAGGTGTTGCGTTTTGTATTGCGTTCTTCATCAGATCATTTGCCGTTGTTTCTACGGTCATGTTCTCAATCTTTTTCTGACTTTCCAGATCAAGAAACTCTTGACTGCGTATGAAGGCGTCACGCATTTCCTGTATCAACGTATCAGGTAGCAGACCTTTGTTTGTTGTGTACTTTGCTTCCATGCTTCCTTTATGACCCATAAAGAAGACACGAAAGTCATGAGCTATCTTGCCTCTTGATTCAGCCATCAGAAGTTGTGTGTCAAAGTATGCTCTCAATACATATGGTCTCCACTGAAACCTTGGTCTGAACACATCTCGTATCAATTTCGAGATGCGAAGAGTCGGAAGAAATTTCTTGTTTGTGTTCCTTCCTCTTCCATATCGATGTGTCGTGTTCGGTGAAATAAGAGGCGTGTCTGCAGTAATGATTTCTCCATGTGCAAGCCTGTCGTTTAGGTATGCGAGAAGTTTTTTTGTTCCAACCGAGCTCAAGAAAGTAAAGTACTGGTGTCTTGCCTTTGACAATGTTTTTCTTACAATTATTCTTGGAGGCTCTTGCAGGCATTTTGCTATACCGTTTTCTATTACGATATCTGGCATGTCACCAACTCTCAGCCCGTCCGTACCGTCATGATTTCCTAATACTTGTGGCCTTAGTCCAGCCTTTGAGATAAGCGATATTGCAACAGCCTCACGTAGTGAAGTTCTATTGAATATCTCGGTTATCTCTTCTGCATTGGGGACTCGTTCGTTTTCAAGTGTTGGTGTGCTGTCTGAATTTGCTATCTTGATCTTTCTTTTTATCTCGATCTCAAAGTGAGCAAGCCACGACCTGACCGATTTTATGGTATTTTCTATGTATCCGGGAGAGTAGTTCTTCTCTTCCATCCAAGTTATGTGATCTTGTATCAGGTCAGTTACTGCTCTGAGGTCTCTTTGGGCAAGTTTTGCAAGCTCTCTTGGCGAAATGTCATGTATCTTGCAGAAATTAGCAAGCCTTCGAAGCCTCACTTCTGCAGTAAGTCTGCTTCCTCTTGCCAAGTTGTCAAACCATCGCTTCAGGTCTTCATCTTTGAGTAGATCTGTCTTTTTGTTTTTGGCAGTGGTTCTTTTTTGTTCTGTTATTATCTCTGTCAATTTGTTTCCCACATCAGACCGCACGATTTCGCGGTCCTCATCAGGCATAGCAGGAGTGTTATCATATTTACCCTTTTCATAGTCAGATCTCAAGCTTTCCTCTGTCTGCATGATATGTGATAGAAATCAGCAAGATATAAAGACCGGGACGAATATCATACCAGTTATGAAATATTATCTAAAAAAGATGATTGCAACTAAGCTATTATCGTACGGACAACAAGGCTGTTCTGTAAATGAATTATTTATGAATTTACGTTGTAGTAAAAATGATTTTGTTGAAGCAAAAAATAAGCTGATTGAAGAAGGGGTTATTACTACAAAAAAGGAAGGAAAGCAAAAGATCATACTTTCTATAAATTCTGATTATTTCAGTAAACTAGACAAGTCTTTTTCTATCATATTACAAAGACAAGAAAACCAAGCAAATGACGCCATAAAACAATTAAAGAAACTCAAGCCCTTGTTCAAACATGGTAAAGACAAAAACAAATTCACTGGAGTTCAAGCAACAAACCAAAATGTTTCCACATCACTTGGAAAGATAACTAACATACTTGAAACAATATCACATTACATCATGGTTTTTACATTAAGATATCATATTGATCCACAAGCTAAGGAATTCGATCTAGCTGGAAACCAAGAACATGGATTTGCAACAATTCGAAATATCATTGATAGATTAATCAAACAACACAAAGAGGAAGAAAAAGAACTTCAAAACTATCTGTTGTGGGGTACAACATCATCATTTTCGTACGTGTTTTAAGAAATGCTGAATTTTCGCAGAAAAAATACTGAAGAAGAGACAATAAAGGACAATGACGGAGATTTAGTCTGTGAAGAGGCTATAATGAGAGATAAAAACCGCTTTGGCAGAGTTAGAAAATCCATGATGATCTACTTAAGATCAAAGTATGGCGAAGATACTGCAAATAGGGCATTATGGAGAGTAAATAGACGACATTCAAAAGGCTATTTTGAAAATGAAAATCAAAATTAGACTAGAAAGGCACACTCCATCCAAAAATTTGTTTTCCTGCCCATACGTTTAGACCATTGTTATCAGGTGTTGCAGTTGCCTCTATGGCATAGTTGCTTTGACCAGTATTGACAAGTACTATCATATGATTTACTGTCTGCGGATTATCTGGATTATCCATATCCATTATTTCCAATTTAATATCCCAATTACGTGTGTGTGATGACGATCGTAGCAAATCCGCTATGAGGATAGATTTGTCTTTGCAATCTCCTTCACCTCTAGTAAATACTTCAGCTGGCCAAAGATTGTTGTTTGTAATATCCTTGTTATATGTGGTCATTTCTGCTACAAGATGCCAGACTTCATAAATGAATTGGTCATCACTACCCGCATTTTCATATAATGAATCTACTACTCCGGAAAATTCTTTTCTCTCTGATAGAAATTTTGCAAGTTTAGAATAATCATAAGTTGATACTGTTTGTCCATTTGGTAATTGTAAATTATAGGCAGGTACATTTTCAATGGTGCTATACTTTACATACGCATCATATGCGGTAATAGGTAAAGTCCAATGATACCTATTGCTCTTGGAATCGATAAAATACCAATTTACAGTACCGCTTGAGATCACAGTAGTTGGTTTAGAGGATTCTTGAGTCTGTTGTAATTTCTCCCTTGCATTATTCAATGTCTGTTGTAAATCATTGCCTGATTCTAGGACACTGATTCTATCCTGAGCTTGTTGTAATTGCGATTTTAGATTTTGGTTTTCAGATTGTAATTTTTCGTTCTCATTTTGTATTGTCACGGCATAATTTCTGATATCTTGATCATCTTTTGAGATGCCTGTGTGAAGAATGTTGTTATCTATGAGATATTGAATTCCTTTGATGAAGTCAGAGTCCACAATCTGACCCTCGGCCCACCATTTTGCATTATTTTTTATCCATTGTGGGATACTGTAAGTTTCTTGCCCTTCTGCTTGCATTGAAAATGCATAGATTGAAGTGGCAACAGCGAAAAAACCAACAATAGTTAAACTTCCCAATAGTAAGGGTTTCCTTATTGATTTCTTGTTCATTTGGTAGAGTCTTTTTCCTATAGTTGAATACCTTGTTAACGATATAGACTACACGATGTAGTGTTAGCTTACATACGTTGTGCTTACAATTTTTGGTCTAGGCTAGCGACACGATACTGTTGAGTCACGCACCAAAACAGGATTTTCTTGTATTCTTGAGGAAAATGTCTAAAAAGGGATTCTATGAGGTCTTCAACTATATCTATGAGAAAAAAAGTGTTCACTACAATGAGGTATTAAGACATGCGCTTGACAAAAAGATTGTCGATAGTAGGGCTTCTATAACCATAATACTAAATGGATTGACAAATCTTGGTTTACTAGATAGAACTGTTAGTGATACAAGACCGATTAGGACAAGTTACGAGCTAAGTAAGACAGGTCATCACGTGATCAAGAGTTTGAAGGAACTTGAATTCTCATTTTCCAAGTAAACTTTAAGAAATCAAGGAAATGATGAAAAATTCATTTTCTATAACAAAAGATTAATGGATTAACGCCATTAACTGTACGTGGAAAAACTTGAAGATCTTACTTTACAACTAGCAAGGGCCTATAAGGATAATTCGGAAGAATTTATTGATAAACTCGATACAATATATAAAAAAGAGAATATTGTAAATGAAGAAAAAGCAGAAACTTTTTTCCGAAGTGGAGTTATTCTTTATAAAAATTCCTACTTTACCTTAGCTATTTCGGTTTGGTACATCGCATTGGAGTCTTTTAAACATCAAAACAACAAGAAAAAGGAGGCCAGTTGCCATGTAAACATCGGTGGTGTTTACGCTTCCTATGGACAATACCAAAAAGCAATCGAACAACAAAACCTAGCTCTCGAAATCTACAAGGAAATAGGGGAGAAAAACGGAGAAGCAAGCTGTTATTCAAACATTGGTGCAGTATATCTTCACATTGGAAGGTACCAAAAAGCAATAGAGCAACAAAACCTAGCTCTCGAAATATACAAAAACTTTCCCGATAGAAAGGGAGAGGCGAGATGTTATACCAATATTGGTATTGCTTACGATCATCTTGGAAAGTACCAAAAAGCAATCGAACAACAAAACCTAGCTCTCGAAATCTACAAGGAAATAGGGGAGAAAAACGGAGAAGCAAGCTGTTATTCAGACATCGGTAATGTGTATGATCATCTAGGTGAATACCAAAAAGCAATAGAGCAACAAAACCTAGCGCTCGAAATATTTGAAGAACTAGGGAATAGGAGTGGCAAAGCAAGCTGTTATGCAAACATTGGTGTAGTATATCTTCACATTGGAAGGTACCAAAAAGCAATCGAACAACAAAACCTAGCTCTCGAAATTTACAAGGAAACAGGGGAGAAAAACGAAGAAGCTAGTTGTCTTATAAACATAGGTTATGCACATCTGCATCTTGGACAATATCAAGAGGCAATCGAGCATCAAACACGAGCACTAACAATCAAGAAAGAAGTAGGAGACAGGAGTGGAGAAGCTTTATGCTATATTAACATCGGAAATGCTTACGATAACCTTGGGAACTACCAAAAGGCTATAGAGTATCAAACACGAGCACTGGCAATCAAAAAAGACATAGGAGATAGAAGTGGGGAAGCAAGCTGTTATTCAAACATCGGTAATGTGTATGATCATCTTGGAAAGTACCAAAAAGCAATCGAACAACAAAACCTAGCGCTCGAAATATTTGAAGAACTAGGGAATAGGAGTGGCAAAGCAAGCTGTTATGCAAACATTGGTGCAGTATATCTTCACATTGGAAGGTACCAAAAAGCAATCGAACAACAAAACCTAGCTCTCGAAATTTACAAGGAAACAGGGGAGAAAAATGGGGAGGCAATTTGCTATACAAACATTGGCCTAGTGCACAGGCGCATTGGGCAATACCAAAAAGCAATCGAACAACAAAACCTAGCTCTCGAAATTTACAAGGAAACAGGGGAGAAAAATGGAGAAGCAAGTTGTTATGCAAATATTGCTGCTATATACGATCATATAGGAGAATATCAAAAAGCATTAGAGTACGTAGAACAAGCACTTCGAAGATACAAAGAGTTGGGAGTCAAGAGAGCAGAAGCAGCTTGCTGTCTAAACATTAGTAATGTTTTCCTAAGCCTTGGAAACTATCAAAAAGCAATAGATTACCAAAATAAGGCACTTGCAATTTTCAAGGAGATAGGAGTTAGGAATGGGGAAGCGGGTTGCTACGTAAGCATTGGCTTAGCATACTCTGATCTAGGACATTACGAACAAGCAATCGAACAACAAAATCAAGCACTGAAAATATTCAAAGAGATTGGTGAAAAAAGCGGGGAAGCAAGCTGTTATGCAAACATCGGTGTTGCCTATATTCGTCTCGCACAATATCAGAAAGCATTAGATTACCAAAATCAAGCACTTGAAATAGACAAAGAAATAGGAGACAAGAGAGCGGAAGCAGACTGCTATACAAACATTGGTCTTGCATATACTCAGCTAGAGGATTATCAAAAGGCAATCGAATATCAAACACGAGCACTGACAATCAAAAAAGACATAGGAGATAGGAATGGGGAAGCAATATGCTACGCGAACATCGGATTTGTCGCTTATCGATCAAACGACTTTAATTCTGCTTATGATAATCTTCTGGAATCTATCAAAATTTCGGATGAACTAGGTATTGATCTTACTGAAGATGAATACAAAACAGGGTTCTATGGGCGAAGTTCTGTTGCGTACGAATTAATTGTGCCTGTTTGTTTTGAATTACATCAACCACAAAGAGCTTTCGAATATGCAGAAAAAAGTAGATTGAAAGCACTTCTTGAAACAATGTCTACTGCCAATCTGAAATCAATTTCCGATTCTATGGAGATGAAGGAATTGAGCCGAAAGGATAATGAATTAATATCAAGAATTCGTATTATTAGATCAACTAAGAAAAATTTATCAAGTGAAATGCAATCGGAGTTACTTGAAATTTCAAAAGAACTTGAACATATCTATAACAGAATTGAAACTATAGATCCTCAATATGTTGCCATGCGGAAGGTAAAATCTCTTTCATCTGATGAAATAATTCAATTTCTTTTGAAATGGCAACATGTCGTACTCATCGAATACTTTATTGTAAATGAAGAGATATTCTTTTTCATTTTTGCTAATGGTAAATTTCATGTGGAAATTAAGAAATTTGATTCAAAAGAACTTGAAAAACTCATAGAAAATTACAAAACAGAAGTTTTGAATAGCTACCTTGGTAGTAAAACACAGGACTGGAAGAAACTTTCAGAATATCTGATTAGTCCCATCTCCCAATATTTAGCAGGAAAAAATCTAATCTATTTTGTTCCACACAAATGGATTTTTCACATACCCTTGCATGCTCTTGATTATAACGGAAAATACTTGATAGAGAGTTATCCTATAGTTTACCTTCCAAGTGCATCGATATTAAAATTCCTTAAAAATGTGGATAATCTAGAGACGTGTTATGCTTTTGCCGTTGCAGGTAAAATTATGGATAACGAAGATGTAACGAAAAAGAAGATGAAAGAAACGATAAATCAAGAAGCTTTGGATATTGCAAAAATGTTTGGTTCAAAAGGATTTGCATATCTAGATGCAAAAAAGGAGACGGCTATAGCCAAAATCAAAGGTGCTGATCATGGAATCTTACATTTCTCTTGTCATGGCTTTTTCTCACAAAAAGATCCCTTAGCATCAGGAATTATGTTAGATGGAGAGGAGGTATTTTCAGCTAGAGAAATATTTGGTATGAGAATAGATGCCGGTCTTGTAACCCTTAGCGCTTGTGAAACGGGTATCCATGATACTAAACTAGGAAGTGAGCTTGTGGGTCTCACCCGTTCTTTTCTTTATTCAGGAGCAAGTTCTATTGTCGTTAGCCTATGGAAAGCTCATGTTGATGCAACCAAGCAATTAATGATAAGTTTTTACAGGAATATCAAAAGTGGTAAAAGCATTGCAGTCGCACTACAAAATGCACAGATAGAGATAATGAATTACAAAAATGAAGGAGGCATTCAGTACAACCATCCATGGTATTGGGCTCCTTTTATTTTGGTCGGAAATACTTAGAGTCATTTTGAAGTTTAATTAATTTAAAAATTTGGGAAGGAGTTTGTAGCTACTCCAATAAGCTTCTGCCGTCATTTTGTGTAAATTTTCTTTGACAAAACGTCAAACCCAAATCCTCTGTGGAGAGAAACACCTGTGGACCCATTTTCAATGTGTCAAAGGAATAGATACTGATTGAATCGTTAACTGGTCAAAAAATACATTAAGGAAGTTATATCTTTAGGCTCCGTGATTTTTGGAGGGTGCAGAAATTTGCAGGTAAAATTTTAATTTATTGCTAAAATCCTCTAAGCCCAGCAGGTCGACATAATTCTGGATGTTCCCTCAAGTGTGAAATTTTTTGAAGCATCGCATTCTTGTCTTCTGGAAATGTTCCTGCTATAGGATAAGCATTTGACCCATGGTTTGCTCTAAAGATGACTGGATCATTTGGTTTCATGTTTTCTATCAACATTTCAAGTTCATCAAGCGCATCCGAGTCATCAATAAGAACAAAGGGTTCCTTGAATTTTGCAAGAAATTCATCTCGAATTCCTTCTTCAAGATGTAAAGTAAGAGCTCCAACATAATGGGGTGATGCAGCGTTTAGGATCTTGGCTGTCTCCTCAATATGCTGCTTTGAGTATTTCTTTCCACCAAGACCAAGTATTATCATGCATGATATGATGTAAGAAGCATCTTTTGCTTTCTGGCAAGCTTTGATAATGGTTTGTCCTGTGGCTCCCTTGGTAACTTTTTTTAAGATTATGTCAGAACCGCTCTCAATTCCTATGTAAAACATTTTGAGACCAGCATCATGTAATTTCTTCAAATCTTCACTAGATTTTTCAAGAATATTCTTTGGCATTGCATAACAAGATATACGTTCAATTTTGGGAAATTTTTGTCGTATGTAGTCTAGAATCTGAATCATTTTCTCAGTAGGTAAATTTAATGCATCTCCATCTGCAAGAAAAATTCTTTTTGATTCTGGCAAATGCTTTGATGCAAGATCAATTTCCATCTTGATTTCGTCCCAAGGTCTTTCTTGGTAATCTTTAGTGCGATACATATTGCAAAATGAACACTTGTTAAATGAGCAACCTAATGTGACCTGAAAAATCAAAGAACTGGCTTCCGAGGGTGGTCTATAGAGTGGATAGTCGTAGTTTAGCATAAATTTTATTGGCCAATGACTAATTTATCAGTTATCCGTGTATCTTAACTAAAACCGTTATCTTTATGGCACGCGAAAAAATCGTAAAGGTGTTTTAATTAAGTAGTAATAGTCGAAGAATACAATGCCCACAGATCCTTATGCAAAACGGTTACTCTGGTTCGTCTTTATGGGGTCAAAGGGCGGTCTAAATAGAATTAGGCTCGTTTCAGTCATAAGAAAAAGCCCACTAAACGCAAACCAGTTAGCAAAAGAGCTCGGTTTGGACTATAAGGCGATTCAACATCATATTGGAGTGCTTGAAAAGAATAATCTGATAACTCGAGTTGGTGACAAGTATGGTGCCAATTTTTTCATATCTACATTTTTAGAAGTAAATTTGGATGTATTTGATGAAATTGTAAGTAAATTGGAAAAAAGTAAATAAGCTTACTTGATCTGAAATTTTTTCATATGGAACCTATAATGACTGCAAGTACAGTTGTATCTGGAGCTAATATGGTAGCATTAGGAGTACTAATAGGAGTTTTCGCAAAGATGTATTCCAAAACCAAAGCACAGCTGCCGTTAGGCATGATATTCTTTGCTTCCTTGCTTTTCTTACATAATGTGATAGGAGTATATGCTTACTTTTCAATGATGGAACTCTATGCTTTGGCTCTCTTACCATATCTTTTAGCGGTTCACATAGCGGAGCTTGCTGGAATCCTAATATTATTAAAAATAACTTTGCAATAGATCTGATTTATTTGTGAGAGGGACACACTCAAGGCGTGAAACAACAACATAAAGAATATCTTAAGCTAAACAAGAACATAGTACTTGGATTTGCTGCTTCTATAGTAATTTCAGCTATTGTAGCACAATTTTTTTCAAATCAGCAGAATTACGTTAATGCTACAATTACATTAATCGTTGACTATATAGTGTATTTTTCCACATTCGGTGGACTCTTCTATTTTGACAACAGGAAAAAATATGTTTTTGAATCAGGCGAGTTAGATAAAGCCAGTCTACGAAGAGATTTGATTAAAATAATCTCCTCTTTAGGAATAGGTGAGATTGTTTATACTATATGTAGATGGTCACTACAGTACTATCTATTAACAAATTCTTATCAAGCATATCTCGCATCAATAGCGGCTCAATCCACTTCTACTGGAATTTATATGATAACCGTAAACTTGAGTGTCAAATTAACGAGGTTATACAAAGATGGTGCTTAGCATATTTGTAGATGGGTCAGGTGGTCCTGAAGCGGGATTTGGTTTCTTTGTTAAAGAGACAGGGGAATCATTTTACAAAAAGGAAGCAAACATAACAAATAACCAAGCAGAATATATGGCCATAATTAGCGTGCTAAAAAAATTCCAGGATTCTGCTGACGAAATAGTAGTCTATAGCGATTCAAAGAACACTGTATCACAGCTGAACCATGAATATGCGATAAATAACAATCAACTAAGAAGCCTAGCCATGGAAGCATGGGAACTTATGGGAAAATATACAAATCTTAAGATAAAATGGACCCCACGAAATGAGAATCTGGCAGGAAAAATGCTAGGAAGCTGAAATTGCAAATTGCTATATGCTTCACTACTTGGACCGGATAAACTTATTATACAAAGTCATTTGAAAGCATCTCGTTAAAATGAGCGAATCTCTTTTTCTGTCTCCAAAATCTATTGCGATAATAGGTGCTTCTGACAAAGAAGGAAGTGTAGGACGAGCAATCACATCAAATATCTTAAAAGGATACACTGGAAAAATTTTTCCAATAAGCCCTACAAGAGAAACAGTTTTTGATAAAAAAGCTTACAAAAGTGTTCTTGATGTTAATGAAGAAATTGACCTTGCAGTGATAGTTACAAAAAATGATGTTGTGCCTTCTGTGTTAGAAGAATGTGGTAAAAAAGGAATCAAGGGAGCTATAGTCATTACTGCAGGATTCAAAGAGGTTAACGAAGAGGGAGCAAAACTTGAAAGAAGGCTTGCAGAAATTTCAAAACAGCATAACATCAGAATAATAGGTCCAAATTGTCTTGGGGTAATGAATTTGGCACCACAGACAATGATGAATTCAACATTTCTCAAAGTTACTCCAAAGTCGGGCGGGATCGCGTTAGTATCTCAAAGTGGTGCAATATGTGCAGCACTTGTAGAAGATGCTAGCGCTCAAGGAATTGGTTTTTCATCAGTAATTAGTATGGGTAACAAAGTAGATCTTAACGAAGTTGATATGCTCAAGATGCTTGCTGAACATGAGCAGACCAAAGTTATCGTAATGTACCTAGAAGATATGACCAACGGCAGAGAATTTTTAAGAATATGTAAGCAAATTACCCGACTCAATCAAGTCAAGAAACCAGTTCTAGTATTAAAATCAGGTCGAAGTCCTGAAGGTGCAAAGGCAGCAATGTCACATACCGGTGCTCTGATGGGTTCTGATGAAATTTATGATGCCTTACTAAAACAATCTGGAGCAATTAGAGTCGATACAATGGAAGAGCTATTCGATTATGCCACTGCTTTCTCAAAGCAACCATTGCCAACTAAAGGAGACCTAGTAATTGTGTCAAATGCAGGAGGTCCTGCGATTATCTCTACTGATGCATGCTCTAAGCTTGCAATAAAAATGGCTAACATTGAAGATGTGCGACCTCAAATCAACGCTGTAATCCCACCATGGGGAACATCTAGAAATCCAGTTGACATAGTAGGGGACGCAGACTTTAACAGATTTGATCATGTTCTAAATCTAGTTCTTGCGCATCCAAATGTTGGTTCTGTTATAGCTATGTGTACTCCTTCTGCAACGCTAGATTACAATAAACTTGCTGAAGTAATTGTTAATGTATCCATGAAATACAACAAGACGATTCTGGCTAGCTTAATGGGTCTTGATGAAGGAATAAAAAATAAAGAAATACTTGCAGAAGGTGGAGTACCTCACTACAATTTTGCAGAAGCTGCAATAAGAGCACTAGAGGCGATGTTAAGATTCACCCAATGGTCTCAAACACAAGAAGGAAGTATACAACAATTCAAAGTAAACAAGAAGAAAGTCGAGCAAATCTTTACTACTATAAGATCTGAAGGGCGCAAAAATTTGTTAGAAGAAGAAGGCCATGAAGTCTTACGAGCTTATGGATTTCCAATCCCAAAAAGCATACTTGCAACAAAAGAAAAGGAAGCAATCCAAGCTGCAAAGAAGATTGGATATCCAGTAGTAATGAAAATAGCATCGCCGCAGATTATTCACAAGTCAGATGCAGGAGGTGTAAAAGTAGGTCTTAAAACACCAAAAGAGGTTAAGGCTGCGTTTAAAGAAATAATCAAGAACGCAAGAAAATATGATAAAAAGGCGATCATTAAAGGCGTGTTAGTCCAAGAAATGATCAAGGGTGGAAAGGAGACCATCATCGGCTCAAAACTAGAGGCAGGATTTGGGCCGGTTGTTATGTTTGGTATGGGTGGAATATATGTAGAAGTGCTAAAAGATGTTACATTTAGAGTGGCCCCTGTGACAGATTTTGAAGCAGATGAAATGATCTCCTCAATAAAAACAAAAAGGTTGTTATCAGGAGTCAGAGGTGAAAAACCATCTGATACAAAAAAACTTGCAGAATGCATCCAAAGAGTTTCTCAACTAGTAACAGACTTTCAAGAAATTAAAGAACTTGATATGAATCCAGTGCTTGTGTTTGAAAAAGGATGCAAAGTAGTTGATATTAGAATTGGGCTTGTCTGAGACTAAAATCTCGTTATAATATTTATATTACTTTACAAGGCTATAGCAGATATGCCAATTAGGACGGGGGCTGAGTACATTCAAAGCCTTAGGGGCAGAAACATGAAAGTCTACCTCTTCGGTGAGCTTGTAAAAGAACCTGTAGATCATCCAATGATCCGTCCCTCAATTAATGCTGTAGCAGAGACTTATGATCTTGCTGTGAGGGAAGGTGATCTAGCAACTGCAAAATCATCGATAACTGGTCAACAAGTCAACAGATTTTTGCACATAGTAGAAAATGCAGACGATCTAGTAAATCAAAACAAAATGCAAAGAAAACTTGGACAGCTTACAGGAACCTGTTTTCAAAGATGCGTGGGCATGGATGCATTAAACTCGTTGTACTCGGTGACTTTTGAAATAGATGAGAAACACAAAACCAATTATCATAAACGACTAGTCGAGTTCATTAAAATGGTTCAGACAGAGAATCTGATAATTGGAGGTGCCATGACCGATCCAAAAGGAGATAGGAGCAAAGCACCACATGAGCAAGAAGATCCTGATGTCTTTTTACGTGTAGTGGAAAAAAATGACAAGGGAATAATTGTCAAGGGGGCCAAGGCACACCAAACAGGTTGTGTTAACTCCCACTGGATAATAATCATGCCAACTATGAGACTACAAGAAAATGACCGCGAATATGCTGTAGTCGGGGCTGTCCCAGCCGATGCGCCCGGCATCACATACATTTACGGCCGTCAATCATGTGATACAAGAAGCATGGAAGAGGGGGACCTCGACGCTGGAAACTCCAAATATTCTGGGCAGGAAGCAATGGTAATTTTCGATGACGTTTTTGTTCCATGGGAACGGGTGTTCATGAATGGAGAATATGAATTTGCATCCATGCTTGTTGAGAGATTCACATGTTATCACAGAAGAAGTTACGTATGCAAAACTGGCCTAGGCGATGTATTGATTGGCGCTTCAGCTGCTATAGCTGATTATAATGGAATTCCCAACGTTTCTCATATCAAGGATAAACTTGTCGAAATGACACATCTCAACGAGTCAATATATGCAGCAGGTATTGCATCTTCGTTTCAAGCACATCGTACAAAGTCTGGGGTTTGGCTAAATGATGATATGCTTGCAAACGTTTGCAAACATAACGTTACTAGGTTTCCATATGAAATCGGAAGGCTAGCACAAGATATTGCAGGAGGGCTAATGGTTACCCTGCCATCAGAGAAGGATCTTCGAAACCCAGAAACAGGCCCAATCCTAAAAAAGTACCTGAAAGGACGAAAGGGAGTAGATGTAGAAAACAGAATACGAATTTTAAGACTTATAGAAAATATGACAATGGGCAGAAATGCCGTGGGTTATCTTACTGAATCAATGCATGGTGCAGGTTCACCACAAGCGCAACGAATTCAAATTGCTCGTCAGATGCAACTTGAGTACAAAAAGCAGCTTGCCAAGAATCTTGCAAATGTAAAAGAAAATGGTGAATTAACACCGGAACAGTCTGATTATTTTCAACGAGTGTTCAAAATTAGTAAACCATAAAAGTAGTTTAGTCTTTTTTCGTATCCAAATTTTTATCATCAATATCAGATGATTTTGGATATTCGTCAGTCGATAATTTTTTGGGTTCATCTGAATTATTTGCCATATTCGCAGGGTCGTCATGGGTTTTTTCCGGCATAACTGTTTGGGATTTTGATTTCCCAATCTGCTTTACTATCATAATTCCTACAATAACAGCTATTATGATATAATTGATAGGGGGCGTCAGAATCCTTGTAACATAGCCTATTTGGGGAATGACATAAACCACTTTTCCAATGTAATCTGCCTTTGTTATTGGGAAATCAGTTCCAGGTATTGAACCTGGATTTGCATCTCCCTTGGTCCTAATTTCTAATGGATCCTTGCCGAGTATTTCTGCTACTCTATGCACTATTACTTTGTCATGTCCATTAGGTCTATTGAAAACTATGATATCGCCTATTTTGATGTGATCAAAGGGAACATTACCTTGTACTACAATAACATCAAAGATGTTTAGATTAGGTATCATGCTTCCACTTGAAACTACATAAAATGGATTTTCAGTTCCAAACGCAACTCTCAAACCAATCCATATTATTGCGATACCTATTACAACGATAATAATATCTCGTACAAGACCTGATGATTTAGAACGGTTTTTCAATTATATCTTGTCCTCTGAAGTCATAAGATAAATCTTGCTTAACATTGGGACTCTATTTTAGCTTGTTACCGCAACTCTCACAGAATTTTGAGCCTTGACTATTGGCATAACCGCACTTGATACATTTAAGACCAGTATCGTTTAGTTGGCTGCCTAACAATACAATCTCACCTATCTTTCTTATCTCATCCCATTTTATTGTAACATCAGTCCCATCATTTCGTGTTATAACTAAAACTATGCTGGATTGATCTGGCTGAATTCCAATTTCTTTTACTATGCCAATCTTTTTTGCTTCTGTATCGTAAACCGAAAGACCAGAAATAGAACCAAATCCCTTTACACCAGAAGATGTACTAGTTGTTTGGTAAGAAGGCTGTTGTACTACGCTTGTTGATTGAGGTATATTTTGTGAAAACTCAAAATCAGGTTTGGCTATTCCAACTGAAGCGCTTTGATCTGGTTTGCTAAAGTTTCTGTATTCCGCAAGA
>JACXTT010001046.1_pt1 | contig 47235 bp, 43 predicted proteins | sample 9270951 | NCBI WGS metagenome assembly JACXTT01 (sample SAMN15532306, study PRJNA645909) | rock metagenome | isolation source: weathered quartz diorite | place: Puerto Rico | collected 2017-06-21 | reverse complement strand
CCGGCGCCGGCGAGCTGGCGTTCCGCCTCGACCGGAAGCACACCCGCGTCGCGCTCCGGAACCTCGAAACCGCTTTCGGGGCGTCGCTCTCGCCCGACGCACGCCGGCGGATCGTGCGGGCGTGCTGGCATCACTACGGACGGATCACCGCGGATGCCGCGGCCTTTCACCGCTTGAGCCTCGACGACGTGGATGGCCGCATCCGGTATGAGGGGTTCGAAGCGCTCGAGGCCGCGCACGCCGAGGGGAAGGGCGTCCTCCTCGTGCTCGCCCATTTCGGACACTGGGAGATGACCTGCTACATGCAGGCACTCCGCGGCTACCCGATCGTCGGCATCACGAAGACGATGGACAACCCCAGGGTCGAGGCGATGCTGGCGAAGGTTCGCGCCCGTTCGGGGAACATCGTCGCACCCAAGGAAGGGGGCGTGCGCGCGTCGCTGCGCGCCTTGGCGTCCGGCCTGAGCGTTGCGGTGATGATCGACCAGGACGCCCGGGGCTCCGGCATCTTCGTTCCATTCTTCGGCCGGCTCGCCTCGACGATTCCGACGGTCGGCACGATGCACGTCCGCACGGGGGCGGCCGTCGTCTCCGCGTTCTCGTATCCCGAACGCCGCGGCGCTTGGCGGATCGTCTACGACCGGCTGAGATTTCCAGCGCTCACCGGCGATCGGGACACCGACGTGAAGCGGATCACCGCGGAGACGACCGCTCTCCTCGAGGCGCGCATCCGGGAGCGGCCGGAGCTTTGGCTCTGGATGCACCGGCGCTGGAAAACCCCTCCTCCGGCGGACGCTGGGGTCGCCGCGGCTAGAGGATCGTGATCGTCTCTCCGACCGCCAGCACACGGAGCCGAGCGGCCGGGGATCGGAGCTCCCACGCGCGGCGCAAGCGCTCGATCGGCTCGAGCAGAGCCTCGTCGGTCAGTTGGAACGCCCCCCAATGCATCGGCGTCATCGCGCGGGCGCCGAGCAGCTCGAGCGCTTCGAGGGCCTGCTCCGGGTTCATGTGGTTCTGCTCCATGAACCATGCCGGGGCGTAGCCGCCGACCGGCAGGAGCGCCAGGTCGATCGCCGGAAATCGAGCGGCGATCTCCCGGAAGCCGTCGAACCACGCGGTGTCCCCGGCGTGATAGAGCGTGGTTCCGCCCGCCTCGACGACGAAGCCGCCCCACCAGCTCCTGTTGACGTCGACGAGCCGGCGCCGCGACCAGTGCCTCGCGGGAACGAAGCTGATGGACAGGGGGCCGAGCGACGTTCGTTCCCACCAGCGCATCTCGGTCACGCGTGAGAAGCCGCGCCGGCGGAACCACTCGCCCAATCCTGCGGCCGTGACTACGGGAAGATCGCGGGATAGCGCGAGCACGGACGGAGCGTCGAGGTGATCGTAGTGGTTGTGCGAGACGAGCACCGCGGTCAGCGGGGGGAGGTCCGATGCGGAGAGGCCCGCTTCACCGTGCCGCGGTATGAAGCGGGCGATCCGCTTGGAGAACACCGGATCGATGACGATCGAGGCCCGACCCAGGGTCGCCAGGAACGACGAGTGGCCGATCCAGGTGAGGCGCCCCCGTGCCTCGAGACTTCCGATCGCCGCGCGATCGGGGGCAACGCGTGGGGCCGGCGGCCCCGCGGCGGACCGGCGCCGCCGGCCCGTCAGACGGTCGAGGACGCCCCAACGGAAAACCTCGCGCCAACCGTGCGGCGCGTGTCTGGGGTCCAGATTGGCGTAGCGGGCGGCCATCCGAAGGGCCTAGACTAGCGGCGAAGCGCACGGTACGCCCGTCGAAGGACAACGAGCATGGAATCGGTCGAGCCCGCCGTCGTACCCGCCGGCCCAGGCGCCCGTCGTCTCTTGCTGCGGCGGACGCGGGAGTTGTTTCGGGTCTATCCGAAGGCGCTCGTCGGGGACGTGGAGGCGGTGCACGGCCTGAGGGTGGCTGCCCGGCGGTTGCGCTCGGCCTTGAGCCTCCTCGCCGGAAACCCGGACGGGAGGCGTGCTCGCCGCGCGGACAAGTCGCTGCGCTTGCTCGCGCGGACGGCGGGGCGAGGTCGCGATCTGGACGTCGCTCTCGAGCTGCTGGACTCGTTGCCGGCGGTCGTCCACCCGGACAACGGCAGGCTTCGCCGCTCGCTGCGCCGGTCTCGGTCGCGAGTCCGGGTGCTGGCGCGCGAGGATCTCCTCGACGCCGATCTGGCCCGGCTTCGCCGGGACCTGGCCGGCCTGGCCGGTTCGACACGGGTGGACCGCGAGGTTTTCATGACGCGACTGGCGGCGCTGCGACGGATCGAGGAAGAAGCGATCAAAGCCTCCCTCGTGGAGGCGCGCCGCAGGCCTCTTCCCGAGTCGATGCATCGGGCGCGCCGGTCGGCGCGCCGCTTGCGCTACGCCGCGGAGCTTTCCGACCTGTTCGACGCGACCGATTCCGGCGTCGCCCGGCGGTGGCGAGGGATCCAGACGCGCCTCGGTGACATCCAGGACCGGTTCGTCCTGGGAGCTTGGCTGGCCGCCCGCGAGCGTCGCGCGCAGAAAGCGGCGGACGCGGAGCTCGCCGCCGCGGCGTCGAAGGCCCAGAGGGTCGTCAAGCGGGATGCCCTGCGTCGCACCCGGGAGTTCCTGGCTTCCGACCTCGCGTCGAGCGTACTCGAGCCGTCTAGCGCGACGAGGTGATGTAGCGCCGGACGGACTCCCCTTCCCGAGCGTCCAGATCGACGCAGTCGCCGACCGACTCCACGACGCGGGCGAGCTCGCTCGAGGTCCCTGGCGGGGAGTGCTTGGGTTCGGCGAAGAATGTCTTGGCGGCCCCGACGCGCTCCTCGGAGCATCCCGCAGCGAAGTACGGCATGAAAACCATGAAGTCCGGGGGGATGCGCGCCGCGATCTCGTCGTAGTGCGCGGTCATCCACTCGTAGGTCTTCCCCCGCTCCGACGGAATGGCGCCGTGGGATCGAGGGATCGACATCGTCTCCTGGGGGCGAAGCGGCCCCTTGAAGACGTACTCCAGGGCCCGGGCGACGAGGGCCGGATCGCGAAAATTCCCGAGCGCGGCGAGGAACCGCTTTCTCACGGCGGGCACTTGGGCCGCCTCGAACCGCTCCCGGTAGAGATCGAACCGCGCCGCGTCCCCTCGGATCGCCGACACCTTGATCGCGGCGTCCGCGAGCGCCGGATCGATCGACGCCGCGTCGGCCAGGTAGGACGTCGCAAGCCGCTCCATCTGCGCGAGGACGTCTCCATCTTGGCCAGCGTCCCCCAGCATCTCGAGCAGCTTCGGGCGAAGCTCCGTCACCGCCGCGGCTTCTCCGGGCCGCCTCGCAGCGCCGAACCGCTCGAGCGAGGGCAGGAGCGTCCGGCGAACGAAGGGCGCGAATGCGGCATCGCGCCCTTCAGCGAAGAACGTCTCGCGGATTTTCTCGAGCCCGCCGAGAACGCCTCCCACGACCTCCGCATCGGGATCGGCGGCGAAGGCCTCCAGCATCTTGACGTAGTCGTCCCCCTTGAGCTTCCCTGCAGAGAGCAGCGCCGCGGCGTTGCCCAAGAAGCCCACCCTCTCCCGCGTGTCGAGGGCGCGCCCTGCTTCCGCAGTCAGCCGCTCGAACGCCTCGCTCGGGACCGACCAGCGGTAATACCCCAGCTCCTCCGAGTTGGGATGGATCCAAGCCGGGGTCGTCTTCGTCCCGAGTGACATCACCTGCTCGGCCTTGGTCAAGAGGAAGCGCTGCGTGGACGTTTCGGCTCCTTCGGGGTAGCGGAGCGTCACCGGGATTCGCCAGAGTTGGGACTTGGCGGGCTTGGCGCCCGCGCTGACGAACCGCGACTGCGAGAGCTTGACCCGCCCGCCCGGGAGCGGAACCGCGGAGACGAGAGGGACTCCCGGCTGGTCGAGAAACGAAGAGAGCACGGACTTCACGTCCTTGTTGGCGACCTTCCCCAGCGCGTTCCAGAGATCGTCGCCGGTCGCACTGCCGTCGGCGTGCTCCTTCAGATAGATCAAGACCCCCTCCCGGAGCACGTCCTTGCCGAGCCATCCTTCGGTCATGTGGAGGACGGCCGCGCCCTTGGCGTACGCGAGGGCGTCTGCCGACTGGAGCAGGGAATCCATCGACTTCACGGGCTGCCGCATCGCCCGCGTGGTCAGGAGGCTATCGATCTCCATGACGCCCTGGGCCGATCTCACCTGATCGACGGGAGTGTTGAATTCGGGAAAGACCTCGTTGGTGACCTCGTCCTCCATCCAGGAGGCGAACGACTCGTTCAGCCAGAGGTCGTCCCACCAGAGCATCGTGACGAGATCGCCGAACCACATGTGCGCGATCTCGTGGGCCGTGTCGACGGCCAGGCGCTGACGGTCGTCGTCGTTCATCGTCTTCGGATCGAGAAGGAGGACCCGGTCGACGTACGTGATCGCCCCGGGGTTCTCCATCGCGCCGTACCAGTATTCCGGGACGGCGATCAGGTCCATTTTCTCGTACGGATAGCGGCCACCGAAGTAGCGCTCGAGGGAGGCCAGGATGGGCGGCGTCATCTTGACCGCCTCGGCGGCCAGGGGCGCCTGTCCCTTCGGCGTGACCACGCGCGACGGGATCGAGGTACCGGGAATCGGCACGAACTCGAACGGTCCGATGGCGACGGCGAGGAGGTAGGCCGGCAGTGGCCGGGTCGTCCTGAACGCGACGGTCCGCTTCCCGTCCTGCTCGGTCGCGCTCTCCTCCGGCGTGTTGGCGATCGCCGCCAGCTCCTTGGGGACCGTCAAGGTGATGCGGTACGGGATCTTGTACTCCGGCTCGTCCCAGCACGGGAACGCCTTGCGCGCATCGACGGCTTCGAACTGGGTGAACGCGTACCACTCTCCGCCGGCCTTCAGCCGGTAGAGCCCCTTCGCGTCGACGTCGAACACCTTGTGGAACTCGATACGGAGGGTGTAGCGGCCTTTCGGAATCTCGCTCGGCGCCGCCGCCACGACTTGGGTATCGGGCGCGGGCGTCGCCGTGAGCCGGAACAGCTTCGCAGAGTTTCCCGGCGCCGTCAGAGTCAGGCTGCGGAGCTCGATCGCCTCGGCGTGGAAGCGGAACGAGCGAACCGGCTTCTTGACGTCGACGACGATCTCGACCACGCCGTCGTAGTCCGGCTGCCGCGGATCGGCGTCGAGGGAGATCGACTCCGAGACGGGGACGACGTCGTGTCCCAGGCGGCCGATGGCGGCGTCTTCGGCGAGAGCCAATGGAGCCCCGGCGGCGGAAGCGACCAGGATGGAGATCGCTGCGAGAATGCGCATCCGTGCCCTACTTGACGGGCTGGTAGATGTTCGTGACCAGCTCCGCCACCGGCGTGTTCCCCGGATCGCTGACGTATTCGTCCCACGGCGCCCCCGCGGATTCGTACCCGCGCGCCACCATGAACGACTTGAGCTTGTCGTAGGTCGCGGGCATCCCGTCGTACGGGCCTTTCATGACGACCTTCAGCGCCTTTCCGGCGTAGGTGGATTTCACTTTCACCGCGGAGCTCTCGGGGACCTCCTTCGCCGGGGACTTGTCGATCGGGACCCCGGCGTCGAAGCCGTATCCCTTGTCGTCGTAGCGGGTGTTGATCGTGATGGGAGCTCCCGCTTGCTTGAGCCCGTTCGCCTTCATGAACGCCCCGACCTTGGCGTAGGCCGCGCCGATCGCCGCCCCGATCTCCTTCGTATCCGTCGAGCTTTGCGAGGCGATGTACGCCACCGTGACCGGCGCCACGTCGACTTTTGTGACGGCGAGGTCGGCAAAATCGGTCTTCGGGAGCTTCTCGGCGAACGTCTTCAGGGAAGCCAGCCCCTTCTCGTAGTCCTTGCCGATCATCTTGTCCATCATCAGCCCGAAGTAGCGGCCGATCGGCCCGGCGCCCATGTCCATGTCGAGGCTCCACGTCACCTTGGTGCCCGCGGTGTCGGCCGCCAGCGCCCACCCGGAGCTCGCGAGGCCGTGCTCTCCGAAATCGAGATTGACCTTCACGCTCTCGAGCGGCTTGACCTCGACGATCTCCTCGCTGCCGGTCCCCACGGTCTTCGGGTCGCCGGACCAGCTCTGCTTCGCGCCCACGCCGAAATCGGGCCCCGCGAACGTGTACTTGCAGTTGGGATCGAGCGCGGCCCAAGGGGACCACTTGTCGAATTGCTTGAAGCCGTCGACGAGCGCGAAGACGGTCGCGCGAGGGGCATCGATCACGACGGAGCGCTCGACGTGCACCTTGCGCGGGAGCAGCATGCCGATCCCGGCGAGAACGGCGACGAGGACGACGAGTGCGATGACGATCTTCTTGAGAACGACCATGGATCTCCTCCGTATCTGGAGCTCTTTGCGGACAAGCTGCGCACGCTACACCCGGGCGGGGGCGCTTTCAACGGGGCTTGCGGGCGTCGCTACGATTGGTCTCATACGAGGGGGATCACGTGAAGTTGCTCGGCAACACCAAGTCGCTCCTGCTCACGGGCCTCGCCGATGTTTGGTCCGCCGTCCAGGAGCAGAGGCGGCGACCCGGCGACCGGTTCGGTCTGACGCTCATGGTGATCTCGGCGGCCTGCTTCGCGCTGATGGCCGCGGTCGCCAAGAAGCTTCTCCCGAGCACGCCGATGCAGGCCGTCGTCTTCACGCGCGGTCTCCTGATGACGGCGACGTTCGTCGCGCTGGCGCGTCGTCAAGGGGTTCCGATCCTCGGAAAGAACCCGCCGATGCTCCTCTTCCGCGGGCTGCTCGGTTACGGCGCTCTCTCTTGCTACTTCTGGTCCGTCCAGCATCTCCCGCTGGGAGACGCGGTCCTCCTTCAGTACAGCCATCCGATCTTCGTCGCGGTCTTGGCACCGTTCTTTCTGCACGAAGCGACCGGCCGTTGGCACTGGCCGCTCGTGCTCGCCGCGCTGGCCGGCGTCGCGCTGATCGTCGGCCCTTCCGGCGCGGTGCGCGGCCCGGCGGTCGTCGGTCTGTGCGGCTCGATGCTCTCGGGGATCGCTTACATGGCGGTCCGCAAGCTCGCCAAGACCGAGCACACGCTGACGATCCTCGTCTGGTTCCCGCTGGCAACGATCCCGCTCTCTTTTCTTTGGATTCTGCATCTCGGCGCGGCCGCCCTGCCGAGAAGCGGCGTCGAGATCGCGGGGCATCTCCTCGTTTTCGTGACGGCCCTGCTTGGCCAAACCTCGCTGACGGAAGGGCTGTCGCGAGCGGGTGCGGCGCGGGCGACCGCCGTGACGATGACCGGCCCGGTGTTCGGGCTGCTGTTCGGCTGGCTCCTCCTCGGGACGCCGCCGACGCCGGCGTCGGTCGCCGGCACCATCGTGGTCATCACCGCGGTGATTCTGTTGGCGAGGCGCACGATCCCCGCTTGACAGGCCACGGTCCTGGCCGTAAAAGGGAATTTTTCCTCGACACCACGCGTCAGGAGCGAATCCCCCGATGAACCGAGCGACCGAGGTGTACGACGACATCCTTCAGCTTCTTCCGAGCGTGGAGAACCCGACGCCGCTCGTACGGATCAACCGCCTGAACCCCTCCCCCGGCTTCACGCTCTTCGCCAAGCTCGAGTGGATGAATCCGTTCGGCTCGGTCAAGGACCGCGCGGCCGCGTATCTGATCCGCGATCTCGAGCGCCGTGGCGAGCTGTCGGACACGCGCGGCATCGTCGAGCCGACCTCCGGCAACACGGGTCTGAGCCTCGCGGGATATTGCGCCGCGCGCGGCTACCGGATGCGCGCCGTCGTGCCGAACAAGGTCCCGCTCGAAAAGAAGGTTCTTCTCAAGCTCTCCGGCGCCGACCTCGACGTGGTCAACGACGAGCTGTGCCCGTCTCCGGGTATGGGGGAAGGCTCGATCAACTTGGCGAAATCCCGGGCCAAGGCGCAGAGTGACATCTTCGTCATGCCGAACCAGTACGAGAACGAGTTGAATTCGCGCGCCCACTACGAGACGACCGGTCCCGAGATCTGGTCGCAGACGGAGGGCCGCATCACGCACGTGTTCGTTTCGCTCGGCACGTGCGGGACGGTCACGGGGTGCGCCCGCTACCTGCGAGAGAAGAACCCACGCGTCAAGGTGATCGCCGTCCAGCCGACGGAGGGGCACGACGTTCCCGGACTGCGCAACGTCGCGCAGCTCGACGTCTCGAAGCTGTTCGACCCGACCCTCATCGACGAGATCCTCGAGATCGACTACGAGCTCGCCTACACCCGCGCCGTGGACCTCGCGCGTCGGGAGGGTCTGATGGCCGGACCCAGCTCCGGGCTGATCTACGAGGGGGCTCGCCGGATCGTCGAGCGGGATCGCGACGGCGTCGGCGTGATGATCTTCAGCGACAACGTCTTCAAGTACGTGACGAACATGGTCAAGCACATTCCGGATCTCGCGGAGGGGACCTCCGCTTAGGGGTCAAGAAAGGGAGGAACGGTCGCATGGGAGGTTACGCACAGCCTGAAATGCTCGTCTCGACCGACTGGGTCAACGAGAACATCGGCAAGCCGAAGATCAAGCTGGTCGAGGTCGACGTCGACACGAAAGCCTACGAGGCCGGCCACATCCAGGGCGCCATCGGATTCAACTGGCAGACGCAGCTCCAGGATCAGGTGAGGCGGGACATCATCGGCAAGGAGGAGTTCGAGGGGATGGTCGGCGGCGCCGGCATCGGCAACGACGACACCGTCATCCTCTACGGCGACAACAACAACTGGTTCGCGGCGTACGCGCTCTGGCTGTTCAAGATGTACGGGCACAAGGACGTTCGGCTGATGAACGGAGGCCGCGTCAAATGGCTCAACGAGCCGGACAAGAAGCTCACCGTCGAGGTGACGAAGTACGCGCCCGTTCGCTACACCGCCTCCGCGCCGAACCTCGCGGTGCGCGCGCGCATCGGCGACGTCTTGAAGGTCGTCGAATCGAGCTCGCACAATCTGATCGACGTTCGCTCACCCGACGAGTTCACCGGCAAGGTCATCGCCCCTCCCGGCATGAGCGAGACGGCTCAGCGGGGCGGCCACATCCCCGGCGCCAAGAGCGTTCCCTGGGCGACGGCCGTCGCAGCCGACGGCACGTTCAAGCCCGTGGAGGAGCTCAGAGAGATCTACCTCAAGAACGCCTCGATCGACACGAACAAGGACACGATCGCCTATTGCCGGATCGGCGAGCGCTCGAGCCATACCTGGTTCGTGCTCTCATATCTGCTCGGATTGAAAAACGTCAAGAACTATGACGGCTCGTGGACCGAGTACGGCTCGATGGTCGGTCTGAAGATCGAGAAGTAGCGAATTGGATTGACATCTTCGCGCGCCGGGGGTAACTGTTGGGCAGCTGTCCTCGGCGCGTAACGCTACCCGCCGAAGGCATCGGGGGTGGCAACGGCAATCAACCGACGCTCGCAAGCAGTCTTGCGTCTGCTCGTGTCGGCCGGCGTTGCGGTCGCGTCCGCCCTACCAGCCGTCGCCGTGGTCACGAGTATTCCCGCCGATTGCGGCGGGGCCGCCTGTACGTGCAACGGCGGCAACACCCTCTGCTGGCCCAATCAACGCCTCGACGCGATCAAGATCACGAGCGGGTTGACATTCGACTGCACGCTCGGTGCCGGCGGTCCGTATTCGCTCGGCGGGCCGACCAGCGGGTCGCCAACGTCGGGGGCGATCGTCGAGATCACCGGCGCCGGGGTAACGCTCCAGAATTGTCTCGTCCAAAACGGCTCCCTCTACGGGATCTATGCGCACAACACGAGCAACGTCTCCCTCATCGGGAACACCGTGCAAGGGACCGACAACTATCCGGTCTTCGTCTTCTCCGTGACGTCGACCGGGGCCCCCGGAACTCCAGCTGCGGTCATCCAGAGGAACACGACCTTCAAGCCGCGGACGGCGATCAATGGCTCCGGTGACAATTCCTTCCACTTGAACAATGCCGGGATCGTCGATTTCACGTGCAACGTGATCTCGACGGGATCCAACGGCGCGTCGGCGCTGGGCGGGACCACGCTGCACAGCACGTGCAACGCCGTGTACATGTACGGAAGAAAGTACAACGACGGCTTCTTTCCCATCGGAGAGATTGCGCTCGTCGGCAACGGCATGGTCTCCGACCGCGATTGCGTCACGACGGTGTCGGATGGCGTCAACCCGCTGCTGCCGACGCGCTGCACGGCGGACGGCCCGTGGGTATCGGCGTGCCAAGGACTTTTGAGCAACACTTGCTTGCAGCCCCTTCAAGCCTACGGGTCGTTCGCCTACTCCGCGGCGAGCCTGAATTTCAACTCCCGCGCGAACAACACCTCGCCTCCGTTCGATTCGATCGATCTCGCTCCTCCGGACGGAGTCCCTGATCTCTTCGACGAGGATGGGGACGGGATCGTCGATTGGAAGGATTCGAACAATACCGGCGTCAGCAAGGGCATTGCCGACGTCGATGCCTATGGCATCGGCGCAACGGCCCGCGGCGGCAACACTTCGAATACGGAGATCAAGAACAGTCTCATCATCGGCGCACAGCGGCCGATTTGGGTCGCGGCCGAGCAGACGAACACCAACCACACCGTCAACATCCACGACAATCGCGTGATCAGCATCGGGAGCCAGCCCTTGAGCGACCCGAGCACCGGGATGCTCGGCGACGCCGTGTTCGCCAATCACGCGGATGGCTTGACGATTCACGACAACACGGTCGTGGCGTCGAACTGGGGCATCCTGACGAACGACACCGCCCACGCCGGCTTCCCGTTCGTCATCTCGCACAACACCGTCATCGGCTCGCCGTTCTCGCCGGACATCGTCAATTTCGCCGCGCTGCAGATGCAGAAGACCTCGGCGCTGACGAAGGCCGACAATCGAGTCGAGCAGAACACGGTCTCCAATTGGCGCGGTTACGGGCTCGCGGTCTTCGGAGGCGTGCAGGCGCCCGCGACCGCCGGGCTCTCGATCTCCCAAAACACGTTCTCGAACATCGACTACGCGGTGTTCGACCTCGAGGAGTTCACCGGGACGGACCCGATCGACCTCGAGCTCAAGAGCAACTCGGCGTCCTACTCGGGGTCCCCGCCCCCGACCAGCGAAGGGTTCTACACGAGCTGGAGCGCCGGAAGCGCACCGACCCTCTCGATCCACGACAACGACTTGATGGCACGGACGATGTTCGATCAAGTCGCCGCGAACTACGCGAGCTTCGCGGTCTACCACAACGTCTTCCGGCCGATCGGGACGACGCCGAAGCAGAGCAGCCAGGCCGCAGGCTCGGTGCCCCAGATCACGAACGCGTCGACGGCGCAGGGCAACAACTGGAAGTCGCGGTGCGATCCGGGATACACCGAGGTGTGGACCGATCTCGCGAGCAACGCCCTCTCCGCCGTCGACCCCAACGCTTTCGACGACGGGCTCGGGGTCGACCGCCCGTGGGATCCGCCCACCAACTACCTCCCGGGCTGCCTGGCTCACGTGCTTCAGGTCGATCCGCCCGACGACAGCACGGACATCGGCATCGGCTCGAGAGTGACGGTGACGTACGACGTGCCCATCCAGGCGGCGTCGGTCAACCCAACGACGTTCCAACTGCTCGGGCCGGGGGGCGCCCCGGTTTTCGGGACGCGGACGGTCACCCAGGACAACCTCCACGTTACGCTCGACCCAGCCAGTCCGCTCGCTCTCGACACGACCTATCGCGTCGTGACGACCTCCGGCATTCGCGGACCGGGCGGCCAACCTAGCCAGCCGCTGACGAGCTACTTCAGGACCAGCCCGACGTCGAGCCCGCCTGATCTCGGCTCGTCGTCCCAGCAGACCAATGGATTCCCGGCGCAGTCCCAGGGCGGCTCGTCGGTCGCGGGTGCCGGGCACTTGAACGGCGATGCGATCAACGATTTCATCGCAGGCGCGCCTGGCTATCAGGTCACCGGGTTCACCTCTCTCCCCGAGGCCGGCGCCGCCTTCGTGTACCTCGGAAGCACCGATCCGACGCAGCGCGCCGCTCCGGACATCATCTTCACGGGTGAGGCGGCGCACGACCGCGCCGGCGTGTCGGTCGCCAGCAACTTCGACTTCAACAATGACGGGATCAACGACATCGTCATCGGCGCGGAGCAGGTCGATCGCATCACGGATCCCGCGCACCCGACGCCGACCGGGAACGGCAAGGTCTACCTGATCTTCTTCGACCCGAACGACACGGTTCATTACCCGAATCTCGCCGACCCAGCGGTGCCGGACGTCGTCAGCTTGTCTCTCGTCGGCCAGCCGGGCGGCATCCCGGGCGTCGTGTTCCACGGAGCGGCGTTCGGGGACCAGGCGGGGTTCTCGGTGGCCGGCGGAGGGAAGTTCACGGCGGGGGGCGGCCGAGACATCGTCATCGGCGCGCCAGGCGCCGATCCAGGCGGACGGACCGACGCGGGCGCCGCTTACGTCGTCTTCGACAGCTCGACGCTCCCTGGCAGCGTCTCGCTCGGCCAGATCTCGGACGGGCTCCCCGACCAGGTTCCGGGCGTGGCGTTCCTCGGAGGAACCGCCGGGGACAACGCCGGCTTCAGCACGGCGTTCGCCGGAGACGTCGTCGCCGGCCAGACGCCCAACACCGGGACGGTCCTGTTGGGAGCGCCGCACGCGAGCGGTGGGGCCGGCAAGACCGTCGCTTGCTCCGGCGACCCCGACACGACTCCGATCATCGTCGACGCGGTCGGGACCACGCACTCCGGCATTCAGATCCAGGGAACTCAACCGGGTGAGCAGATTGGCTACTCCGTCGCCTCCGGAGGCAACGCGATCGTCGACGGCGCTCCCGATCTCCTGATCGGCGCCCCGACCTACGACTCCGGGTCCGGCACCGACACCGGACGCGTCCTCGAGACGTCGCAGGTTCTCGCGACGGGCGTCTACAGCGCCGATGGCGTCGGCTCCTCGATCAACGGGGTGACATGGACCGGCTCCAACGCCGGTGACGAGCTGGGCGTGGCGGTCGCAGGCTTGGGCGACGTCACCGGCGACGGATTCGACGACGTCGCCCTCGGCGCGCCGTTCGTCGATCCGGTCGTCGGCGGCGTGCCGCAGCCGGACGCCGGCGCCGTCTATCTCATCGCCGGATTCCCCTCGACGTTCCCGCAAGGGACGCACTCCGTCAGCGAGGTCGGCACGACGATCGCGGGCGAGGAGATCACGGGCACGCAGGCGGGCGAGCACGCCGGCTCGTCCCTCGCCGGCACCGGCGACATCGACGGCAACGGCGACGCCGACTTCACGGTCGGCGCGCCCGACAGCAACTCGGACGCGGGGACGGTCTACATGGTCGTCCAGAGCTCGCCGCGCATCGTCGGGAGCTGCGATTCTGCGGGCTGCGACGTCGCGGACCTCTCGACCGGGGCCGAGGCCAGCATCCCTCCCGGCGCCCTTGCCGGTGCCGTGACGGTCGGCGCGGTGGGAATTCTGGATCCGTCGAAGCTTCCCGCTCCCGTACCCCCGGCGATGATCTTCCTGGGAGCGGCCCGTCTTACTCCGGACGGCACGTCGGTCGGATCGCCGTACGGGACGATCCACATCCCCACAACCGATCCGTATACCGGCTTCCAGATGCCCAGCTCCATGCTGCCGCTCTTCTACTTCAACGGGTCGGGCTGGGTGCTGGCCGGCGTCAACGGGACGACGGAAGCGAATCCGTCTTACCCGACGCAGATGGCGGTCAGCGCCGTCGTAGCGGTGCTCCACACGTACGCGGTCTTCGCGAGCGACGTCGACGGCGATGGAATCCGCGACTCGGCGGACAATTGTCCGACGGTGGCCAACGCGTCCCAGCTCGACACCAATCACGACGGCGTCGGCGACGCCTGCCAGTGCCTCAATGTCAGCTGCGACGATTCGAACCCCTGCACCGACGATTCCTGCGGGGCCACCACCGGCTGCGTGCACCCCAACAATTCGGCACCTTGCGACGATGGCAACGGGTGCACGATCGGCGACGCGTGCAGCGGCGGCGCGTGCACGGGGACGCCCATCTCGGCTCCCCCGGAGATGCAGAATCTGAGGGTGCAGTCCGACAAGTCGTCCTATATCTGGGATCCGATCTCGAACTCGCCGACGTACGACGTCATCCGGGGCTCCCTTTCCGCCTTCCCCGTGGGACCCGGCGGCGGCGACGAGGCATGTTTCAACGACCTGGTGGCCGCCGTCCTCGTCGACGGCAACCTTCCGCCGGTTGGGACCGGCTGGTGGTACCTCTCGCGCGCCACGAACAGCTGCGGCACCGGCACCTACGGCACGCGCAGCGACCTGACCCCGCGGAGCTCGACGACCTGCCCCTGATGCAGCCCTCGCCCGTCTTGACGGATTGGCGGTGGTCGCCGTAGGTATCTCTGCGAGGTGCCAAAACGCCAATAACTCTCTTTTTCTACCTCGTACAGGCCAACGACAGCATCTGCGAGTCCTCGGAGTAGACTGCAGCAGGAACCTGGGGAAGACCGCCGTGTCCGAATTGCAGGAACCTACCGCTCAGAAATCGTTCCCCCGGACGGCTGCGTGCCTCCCGGAGATCTTCGATTTCATGGATGCGTTCTTCGAGGATGCGGGGATCTCCGACGAGCACCGTATGCCGATGCACTTCGTGGTCGAAGAATTGTTCACCAACCTGGTCAAGTACAGCCGCGGCGGCAAGCAGGACATCCTGCTCGAGCTGAAGAGGGACGGCGACAGGTTGATCATGAGCATCACGGACTTCGACGTGGAGCGGTTCGACATCCGCACCGTTCCCGACGCGAATATCGATCTTCCTCTGAAGGACCGGAAGCCGGGTGGCTTGGGTATTCACATCCTGAAGCGGATGGTGGATCACGTGGGGTACGAGTACGTCGACGGAAAAAGCACCACGACGTTCGTCAAAGCGTTGGAGTGACCGGGATGCTCGAGATCAGGGTCGGGGACAAGGGAGAGATCGTGTTGGCCGGGCGTTTCGACGCGTCCCAGGCCGTCAAAGCGGAGACGTTCATGTCCGCGCTGACCGAATCTCGAGTGGTGGATCTCGGAGAGCTCCAATACATCTCCAGCCTCGGATTGGGAGTTCTGCTGGCGACGCAAAAGCGACTGATGGCGGCGGGACACTCGCTGAAGCTGGTCAACGTTCGAGGGCACGTCCGTGAGGTATTCCACTATTCCGGATTCGAGCGAATCTTCGAGATCGACCCAGGACCCAGCGCGTGAGGCGAGCCAACCTTTCGGGCACCGGCGTGTAGTTATGACGAGCGAACCGGACGACAACGAGCTGGTTCGAGGGTGCATCGATGGCGACGAACGCGCTTTTGAGATCTTGCTCCTGCGTTACCAGGCGCCGGTCTTCAACGCTGTCCTCCGGATGGTGCGTCAGCGGGAAGAGGCAGCCGACCTCACCCAGACTGCGTTCGTCAAGGCCTACGAGCAGCTCAGGCACTTCGATCCGGCTCACAAGTTCTTCAGTTGGCTCTACCGGATCGCCATCAACGAGGCGATCAACCACCTCAAGCGCCGCGGAAAGCTCGAGCCCCTGGAGGGGGACTGGACATCCGCGGGCCGAAGCCCGGAAGAGGCATTGGTCGGGGCGGATCTCAGCCGCCACGTCCAGGAGGCACTGATGCGCGTCTCTTCCGACCATCGAGCGGTTCTCGTTCTACGGCATTTCGAAGGGTGCTCGTATGACGAGATCGCCCAGATTTTGGGTGTGCCTGAAAAGACCGTGAAGTCGCGGCTTTTCAGCGCGCGGCAGCAGCTCAAGGACCTTCTCGAAGCTGAAGGGATACGGCCATGAGCATCAACCCCGAGATTCTCGAGCTCATCCACACCGAGATCGACGGCCTCGCGACGCCCGCCGAGCAGGCAAAGCTGCGCGACGCCATCGCGGCCGACCCTGCAGTACGCGACGAGTACCGGCGCATTCGCGGGTTGTTCGATGTCCTTTCCCGCGTTGAGCCCGTCGCGCCTCCCCCCCAGATGGCCCCCAACGTCATGCGTGAGATCAGGGCTCGCCGGGAGGCCGCTCGAGTGGGATTCACGGGGCGCATCCGGGCGATGTGGCCGGGTGGCCGGCTGGCTCTCCGCTATGCGTACGCCGTCGCGGCGGGAGCGGTCGTCGGGGTGGTTGGACTTCATCTGATCAGCGGCGGGGCCTTCTTCGGGCCGGCCATTCCGAGCGGAGATGTGACCGCGACGATCGCCCCCCACCGAGGCTCGACGAGCCGGCTCGACCTTTCGCCGGCTGGGGTTCGGGGTGTCGCGACGCTGCGTCCCTCCGGCTCGGGCAGCTCGATCGACCTCGATCTGGACGCCTCGGCGCCGGTGGAGCTCGTCCTCAAGTACGACCCCAAGAGCGACGGCAGCCAGGTCGACGTCTCCGTAGTTCACGACGGCCAGACGACCCCTGCCGGGTCGCTGCGTCTTTCCAAGAAGGACTGAGGGATCAAATGCCGGAAAAGGACGCCAACCTTTACCCGGCTCGATTGTAAGTCTCGTTAGACACGATTTCAGCAAGCCTACGGGCGGAGGAGATGGCCATGGCAGTACAGAACTCGACAAAGAAGTGGATCTTCATCGGGGGTGGCTTGATCGCGGCCGCCGCGTTGGTGGTGTTCTTCCAGAATTATCCGCCAACGTCCAAAGACGCCACGGGGACGATCGGTGCTGCGCAGCGGTATCACAGCACTCAGGTCACCGGAAACGACGTGAAGGTCGCTCCGGATGAGCTGACGACGTGGATGCAGAGCGACACGTTCGATCGCATCGTCAAGGATCCTGAGGCTCGTAAGCTATTCACCAACCAGGCGGTGGTCAACCTCTTCACCGACAATTCCGCCCGGACGACCGTCCTGTCCAACGACGTCATGAAGGCGATCTCGCTCGCGAACGACGCCCTGAGGTTCGCCGACCTCGCGAACGACTCGATCAAGGCTTCGATCCTCTCGAACGACATGGCCAAGAAGACTCTGCAAGCGAACGACGCTCTGAAGTTCGCGGAGCTCTCGAACGACGCCATCAAGGGCGTCCAGCTTTCCAAGGACGACTCTCTGACCAACGGCGTCCTGAAGTTCACGACTCTCGCGAACGACTCCATCAAGGCCGTTACGCTCTCGAACGACTCGACCAAGTTCGCCCAACTCGCGAACGACGCCCTCAAGGCGGTCGAGCTCGCCAAGGACGCGATCTCCCGAGTGACGCTCGCGTGCGACGCTCAGCGGTTCTTGTATCTCGCGAACGACTCGATGAGCCACGCCGCCAGCCTCTCCAACGACTCCACCAGGTTCGCGCAGCTGGCGAACGACTCGGCCAAGTTCGCCCAACTCGCGAACGACTCGGTCAAGGCCATGCAGCTCACGAACGACTCGATCAAGAAGGCCCTGACGGCGAACGATGTGCAGAAGATCGCCATCCTCGCGAATGATTCCCAGCGGTTCGCGCTGCTGGCGAACGACTCCCAGAAGTTCGCCCAGCTCGCGAACGACTCCGTCAAGTTCGCCCAGCTCGCGAACGACTCCGTCAAGGCCGTCCGGCTTTCGAACGATTCGACCAAGTTCGCGCAGCTGGCGAACGACTCGATCAAGGCCATCCAGCTCGCGAACGACTCGACGCGGTTCGCCTATCTGGCCAATGACTCCGCGCGGTTCGCCTATCTCGCGAACGACTCCACGCGGTTCGCCTATCTCGCCAACGACGCCGTCAGCCATGCGATGGAAAACGGCGCGATCCGGGCCGCGCTCGAGAGCAACGTGCTTCCCCGGCTGCTCGCGAACGACTCCGCGCGGGCGACGATCATGAGCGAAGCGGCCAAGGCGGACGCCAGCTCGCATGCCGACTGATCCGAAACCCAGGTAGAATCCGCTTCCGTTGACGACGGGGGCGCGCCGATAGAAAGGGCGCGCCCCCGTCGTCGTGTTTGTCGGGGAGGGGGCGGGGCGTGCGGTTCCGGCCGTACTCGGGGGTGGCCGCCGCGGCTTTCGGATGGTTCGCCGTCACCGGTGCGTTCTCGCAATACTCGAGCGTCGAAACGGACGATCTCCGGCTGATCTACGTCGACCCCTTCCAGACTTACCTCGTCTCCCACGTCGGCCGCTGCTTCACGAATTCCCTGTCGTTCGAGCACACCCTGCTCGGCTACACACCGACGCAAAAGATCACGGTCCTGCTGAACGACTTCTCCGACATGGGAAACGCCAGCGCGACCGCGGTGCCGCGGAACTCCCTCGCCGTCCAGTTAGCGCCTTTCGCGACCGCCTACGAGTCGGTCTCCCCCAACGAGCGCTTCAACTGGGTGATGAACCACGAGCTGGTGCACATCGCGACCCAGGACATGGCGACCCGAGCCGACCTGCGCGCGCGCGCGTTCTTCGGCGGCAAGGTGCTCCCCAACAACGACGACCCCGAGTCGATCCTCTATTTCTATCTCACCGCGCCGCGGGCCAGCTCGCCCGGTTGGTATCTCGAGGGGAGCGCTGTCTTCGTCGAGACCTGGCTGGCCAGCGGCCAGGGTCGGGCGCAGGGTCCGTACGACGAGATGGTCTTCCGCTCGAAGGTACGCGACGGGAGCAAGATCTACGACCCCCTGGGGCTGGTCTCGCAGGGGATCAAGGACGATTTTCAGGTCGAGGTGAATTCCTACCTGTACGGCACGAGGTTCATGACCTATCTGGCGTACCGGTACTCCCCGGAAGATGTCATCCGCTGGATCTCGCGTCCCGAGGGGAGTCGGGCGTATTACGCGAAGAACTTCGAAGCCGTGTTCGGTGCGCCCCTCAACACGGTCTGGGGGGAGTGGATCGCGTTCGAAAAGCAGTTCCAGAACGCCAATCTCGAAGAGATCCGGAAGTACCCGACGACCCCGTACAAGGACCTGTCGACGCGGGCGCTCGGCTCGGTCTCGCGCGCGTTCGTCGACGACGACGCCCGGAAGATGTACGTCGCCTTTTATTACCCGGGTCTCGTGGCGCACATCGGATCGATCTCGCTCGACGACGGGAAGGTCACGCCGATCCACGAGGTCAAGGGCCCCGTACTGTTGAGCGTCGCCTCGCTCGCGTGGGACCCGGGCCGGCGCATGATCTACTACACGACCGACAACGCCGAGTACCGGGATCTCCGCGAGCTCGACCCGGCGACGGGAAAGACGCGTCTCCTGATGAAGGACGTGCGGATCGGCGATCTGGCGTTCGACCGGGCCGACGGATCCGTCTGGGGGATCCGAATCCTGAACGGGCTGTCGACCTTGGTTCGAATCCCCTTCCCGTTCAACGAATGGAAACAGATCTACACCTTCCCATACGGGACCGTCCCCTACGATCTCGATGTCTCCCCCGACGGGACGCTGGTGTCGGCGTCCGTCGGAGGCATCGACGGCCTCCACGCCATCCACATCATGAAGGTGGAGGATCTCCTCGCGGGGAAGGCGGAGCCGATCGCAAAATTCGACTTCGGCACGTTCATCCCTTCGAACTTCACCTTCTCCCCCGACGGCAAGTATCTTTACGGAAGCTCGTATTACACCGGCGTTTCGAACATCTTCCGGTACGAGCTGGCGACGGGAAAGACGGACGCGCTCTCGAACGCCGAGACCGGCTTCTTCCGGCCGATCCCGCGCAGCGACGGCTCGTTGATCGTCTTCCGGTACAGCGGCGAGGGGTTCATTCCCGCGACGATCGATCCCAAGCCGCTCCAGGACGTCAGCGCCATCAAGTTCCTCGGCGCCGAGCTGGTCGACAAGCACCCCATCGTCAAGGATTGGAAGCTGGGCTCGCCGGCGAGAATCCCGTTCGACGATCTGGTGATCGCGCGCGGTCCCTACAAGCCGTTCTCGAGCATCCGCTCCGAGTCGTTCTATCCGATCCTCGAGGGGTACAAGAACTCCCCCGCGATCGGCATGCGGTTCAACTTCGCGGATCCGGTCCAGATCAATCGCTTGACCCTGAACGCCAGCTACTCGCCTGACACCGATTTACCCGAGAACGAGCGACTCCACCTCCGCCTCAAGTTCCGTCGCTTTGCGTGGCAGATCGAGGCGAAGTACAACGGCGCCGACTTCTACGACCTCTTCGGACCGACGAAGGTCAGCCGCAAGGGGTATTCGGTGCGCTCGTCGTGGGAGAAGACGCTGTTCCGGGATCTCCCGAAGAAGCTCACCTTCACCATCGACGGCGCGTACTACGGCAATCTCGACACGCTCCCCTTCTATCAGAACGTGGCTTCGCCGGCGGACCGGCTGGCGCAGGCGTTCGTCAAGTTCCACTGGGAGAACGTCCGAGCGTCCCTGGGGCAAGTCGACGAGGAGAAGGGACAGCGCGCCGAGCTGTTTCTCAGCGAGGCGTACACCCCCGGCGCCCAATGCAACACCGCGCTGGCCCCCGGCGGGGTTTGCGATCAGGCGACCGCGCCTCCGGCCGGCTTCTACCCTCAGATCCTGGCGACGTATGACGTGGGGTTCCCGCTCCCGGGCGCCAATTGGTCGGTCTGGCTGCGCAACGCCGCCGGCGCGGGCATCGGCGACCCGATCAATCCGTTCGCCCAGTTCTTTTTCGGCGGGTTCGGCAACAACTGGGTGGATCACGGTGATATCCACCGGTACCGGAATTTCTACGCCTTTCCCGGCATCGACCTCAACGAGGTCGGCGGCCGGACCTTTGCCAAGGCCATCCTGGAGTGGAACCTGCCGCCGCTCCGATTCAACAGATTCGGCGCGTCGGGATTCTACGGGTCGTGGGCACGCACGTCACTTTTCGTCGCGGGGCTGACGACCGATTTCGACCACGCCCCGACGCATCAGACGCTGGCGGATGCGGGAGTGCAAATCGACTTCCGCTTCACATGGCTGAACCGCCTCAACATGACGCTGTCGACGGGCTACGCGGCCGCCTTCGAGACGGGCTTCGACACCCGCCGTGAAGCCATGCTGTCGCTCAAGGTGATGCCGTGACGATTTCGGTCGGGCTTCTGCCCGTCCTTCTGTTCCTCCTCGCCCTGATCTATCTCGACAGCTACAAGCTGGTCCGTCCGCGCTGGGTCGCTGGCGTGCTCCTGTCGGGCTGTTTGCTCGCCGCCATCTGCTGGGTGGCCAATGCGAAGCTCCAGGCCGCTCTTCCGATCTCCGTGTCGCTCTATTCGAGGTACATCGCTCCGGTGATCGAGGAGACTGCGAAGGCGCTCGTGATCATTTGGCTCGTCCGGGCCAACCGGATCGGCTTCCTCGTCGATGGGGCGATCTACGGGTTCGCGATCGGCACCGGCTTCGCCGTGGTCGAGAACATCTGCTATTGGAACTCGCTGTCGAACCCCTCGCTCAACCTGTGGATCGTCCGCGGGTTCGGCACGGCGGTGATGCACGGCGGCACGACGGCGATCTTCGGCATCGCCGGAAAAACGCTGTCGGAGCGGCCGGGCCTGCCCCGCGCGGCCGGCTGGGGGATCGCGCTCGGCGTCGCCATGCTGATCCACTCGGCATTCAACCATTTCTTCCTGTCGCCGGTGCTGTCGACCGCATTCATCCTGATCGTGCTCCCGCCACTGGTCTTCATGGTGTTCCAGCGAAGCGAGAAGGCGCTCGAGGAGTGGCTCAACGTCGGCTTCGACGCCGACACCGAGGTCCTCGAGATGATCCTCTCCGGAACGCTCTCTCAATCCCCCGTCGGCGAGTACCTGCGCTCGCTCAAAGAGCGGTTCCGCGGCGAGGTGGTCGTCGACATGCTCTGCTACCTCCGATTGCACCTCGAGTTGTCGCTGCGCGCAAAGGGGCTCTTGATGATGCGCGAGGCGGGGTTCCCCGTCGCCCTGGACGCCGACGACAAGGCCAACCTCGACGAGCTGGATTTCCTCGAGCGCAGCATCGGCGCCACGGGCAAGCTCGCCATGGCGCCCTTCCTGAGGACGAGCTCCCAGGACCTCTGGGAGATCTACATGATGCGGGACGAGGCGACGCGGGCCGGAACGAAGTGACGGTTACTTCAGGCGGACGGAGAGGCCGGTCGCGGTCAGCGCGGCCAGCGACAGGTGGAACTTCCCGTCCTTCTTCTTGGCCTCGACCTTGATCTTGTCCGGGTCGTAGCGGTCGACTTTGTAGTCCGCGCCCAAGGCGACCTTGAGCTCCTTCTCGAGGTCCTTCGCGACCTCCTTGTTGGACATCTTCTTCGCGACCGTGACGCGAATCGCCTTGGTCGCACCGCCCTGCGGCGTGAAATCGAAGCGGATCTCACCGTCGGTCTTCGCCTTGTCCTCGAGAACGATCTTGATCGATTCGACCATCGTCGGGGCGGGCCCCGCGAGGGGGGCCGGCGTGGGGGCGGGCGCCGCGGAAGGCGCCGGGGCGTCCTGCGCGGTGGCCGACGAGAAGGCGATCAGACCGAAGAGACCGGCGAGCAACAGCGTGCGGCGCATGGCAGCCTCCTTCACGGGCGGGGAACGACCGGCGGCGCATTATGTCACAGTCGGCACGCTCGGCCGTGGTAAGTTCGGTCGATCGGGAGACGCCAACGTGGACCTCAAACAGATCGTCAAGCAGTCCCGCAAGCTCTGCGCCCCCTACCGCGTGGACCGCGGCAAGGGTTTCAAACTGTCCGACTTCGATCCCAAGGACACCGGGGGTCACAAGTCCGCCGAGAAGCCGCGCGCCAAGGAGGCGTTGACGGCGGGCATCGAGGCGCTCGCCGCGCTGCAGGACCGACTCTACGCCCAGGACCTTTGGTCTGTGCTGCTCATCTTCCAGGCGATGGATGCGGCAGGGAAAGACGGGGCGATCAAGCACGTGATGTCCGGCGTCAACCCCCAGGGCTGCCAGGTGTATTCCTTCAAGACTCCCTCGGCCGAAGAGCTGGACCACGACTTCCTCTGGAGGACGACGAAGGCGCTTCCCGAGCGCGGGCGCATCGGAGTGTTCAATCGCTCCTACTACGAAGAGGTCCTCGTGGTGAAGGTTCACCCGGAGATCTTGAGCGCTCAGAGGCTTCCGCCCCGGCTCGTGAGCAAGAAGATCTGGGACCACCGCTACGCGAGCATCCGGGACTTCGAGCGTCACCTGTCGCGAAACGGCGTCGCCATCCGCAAGTTCTACTTGAACGTCTCGAAGGGCGAGCAGCTGCGCCGCTTCCTGGAGCGCGTGGACAACCCGGACAAGAACTGGAAGTTCTCGACGGCGGACGCGAAGGAGCGCGATCTGTGGGACGACTACATGCAGGCCTACGAAGACGCGATTCGCGAGACGGCGACCGACGGCTCCCCCTGGTACGTCGTCCCCGCGGACAACAAGTGGTGGACCCGGATCGTAGTCGCCGCGGCCGTCATCGATGCCTTGGACGAGCTCGACCTTTCGTACCCGAAGGTCGACGACGCCAAGCGAAAGCAGCTGGCCGCCACGCGCGCCGGACTGCTCAGGCGAAAGCGGTGAACGGAGCGAGGGCTTCGGCGACGCGCGCGCGCAATTCCGGGTCGAGCCGGAGAGCGGCATCGAATCTCTCGGCCGCTGCGGCGGCGATGGCGGGCGTCGCGTAACCCATGAAGGCCGCGACGTCGCGAAGCCGGTGGCAGCCCAGCGCGCGGGCAGCGTGCACGAGCGCCCCACGCGCGCGTGCCGCGGACGCCCCACCGAATCTCGCCGAACGCAGGGCCGCCGGGGTGGTCTGAAAAGCGCCCGCGAGGGCGTTCGCAAGAGACGGGAGACCCGGGTCGCGCAACGTCCCCGACGGCGCCCGGGGAAGCGGCCGCGTGACGGGCAGGACGGGATCGACTCTCCACGCCCCGTCTTCCAACGGAGATCCCGCGCCGAAGAGCGAGGACCATCGCGGGCGTCCATCCCGATCGCGCGTTCCCGGATCGAGACCCGCGTAGACGTAGGCCCGATGCCGGTGTCGCGAGCCGATCGTGCCGAACCTCCCGAGGACGGCCTCGGTGACGATCCAAGCCGGAGCCCGCAGGTCGCCGAGGTAGGCCCGGAAGCTCGAGTACGGCCATTGCTCGGGGCCCCAGACGAGCCCGGCGTCGACGGGATTGAGATGGATATAGCGGCTGACCGTGGTCAGGTGTCGGCCGTAGGCGACCGGAACCGCACGCGGAGATCGGGCGACCTGGATCCCGGTGCGCTCCTCGACGCGCCGAAGCGCAGCTCGCAGCGACGCGGGCTCGGCGCGCACGAGCATGTGGTAGTGGCGCGGGAGAAGACAGTAGGCGTGGAGGTCGACTCGAAGCGCGGCGCACGCTTCGCCCATCGATTCGACGAACGCCTCCGCGGCGCCTCGATCGGGGATGCAGGCGCAGCCGTCGGTCGCGCGGTTCATCGCGTGATGCCAAGAAGCGGTTGCGGGTGCTCGCGTACCGCGCACGCCGTTGACTTACAGCGAGACAGGTCGACTCCTCCCGGCCGCATGCGCCCTTGGGGTTTCGAACCGGTAACCTCAGTGGCGGGACGGCCCCCTTGACGCCTCCCGCGCCCTCTCCTACTCTGTGCGCGGGTTCTGGCCGGCATCCTCTCGTAAAGAAACGAAAGTGTGATGCGCCGAAGCCGGTGGCGCGCTAGGCGCTTGTCTCTGACCCGATGGCTCGGGTTGGCGGCCGGAACCCGGGACGGCGCCCCCAACCGTTGGCGCCAGGAGTTCCAGCATGGGTACCAGACTGTATGTCGGCAACCTCCCTTTCTCAGCGGACGAAACTCAGATCCGCGATCTCTTCGCTCAGAGTGGGCGGACGGTCTCCGAGGTGAAGCTCGTGACCGATCGTGACACGGGGCGACCGCGCGGGTTCGGCTTCGTCGAGATGGGCAGTTCGGAGGACGCCGACGGCGCCATCCGCGATCTGAACGGCCGGGATTTCGGCGGCCGCGCCTTGACCGTCAACGAAGCCCGGGAGCGCTCGAGCGGCGGTGGCGGCGGGTTCGGCGGGGGCTACGGCGGCGGCCGTGGCGGCGGTGGGAATCGCCGCTACTGATCTTTCGCCATCAACGAGCATCCGCTCGGGGGCACCGCTTCGGCGGTGCCCCTTTTGTTTCTAGGAGCCGCGCCGGGTCCCGCCGGCAACTTTCGCGATCGTTGTAGCGTATATCGGCCATGCTGAGCCTTCTCGGAGTCGACAAGTCCTACGTCACGGGGCGGAATCGACTTCACGTCCTGAAATCGGTCGACCTCGAGATCGGTGAGGGCGAGATGGTGTCCGTCATGGGCGCCTCGGGCTCGGGGAAGTCGACCTTGATGAACGTCCTCGGGCTGCTCGACGGCTACGATGCCGGGACGTACACCCTCGACGGCCAGCTGATGAAGGATCTCTCCGAGACGCGGGCGGCGGTCTACCGGAGGAAGCTCATCGGCTTCGTCTTCCAGTCGTTCAATTTGATCCCGTTCAAGACCGCTGCCGAGAACGTCGCCCTTCCTTTGTATTACCAGGGGGTGGGCCGGAAGGCACGCCTTGCGGCGGCCCGACGGCAGTTGGATCGCGTGGGACTGGCCGAGCGCGCCGAGCACCGGCCCGCCGAGATGTCGGGGGGCGAACAGCAGCGGGTCGCGATCGCACGCGCGCTCGTCTCGAAGCCGAAGCTGGTCCTGGCGGACGAGCCGACGGGGGCCCTGGACTCGGCGACGTCCGTCGAGATCATGCGGCTCCTCCAAGAGGTCAACGGAGACGGCGTCACCGTGGTCGTGGTCACGCACGAGCGGGACGTCGCGGGGATGACCCGGCGGATCATCCGGCTCCGGGACGGACGAGTCGAGCACGCGAACCTGGAGCTCGCCGATGTTTGACGCCGACACCTGGCACGAGATCCTCGACACGATCCGCGCGAACAAGCTGCGCTCGTTCCTCACGGGGTTCTCCGTCGCGTGGGGGATCTTCATGCTGATCATCCTCCTGGGCTCGGGCGAAGGGCTCTCCCACGGAATCGAGTACCAGTTCCGCGACGACGCGATCAACAGCATCTGGGTCTTTCCAGGACAAACGAGCGTCGCGACCAAGGGGCTTCAGCCGGGGCGGCGCGTGCAGCTGACCAACGACGACTTCTCGGAGATCCGGAACGGCATCAACGGGGTCGAGCACATCACCTCGCGTTTCTACATCGGCGGCACGCTGAAAGTCCGCTACCGGGATCGCACCAGCTCGTTCGACGTGCGCTGCACCCACCCGGACCACCTCTACCTCGAGAAGACGATCATGACCGAGGGGCGGTTCATCAACGAACTCGACCTCAAGGAGTTCCGCAAGGTGACCGTCTTGGGGGTCAGGGTCGTCGACGCGATGTTCAAGAAGGAGCCTCCCATCGGCAAGAACATCGAGATCAACGGCGTCGCCTTCAAGGTCGTCGGAATCTTTCGCGACGAGGGAGGCGAGAACGAGCAGGAGAAGATCTACCTGCCGATCACGACGGCGCAGCGCGCGTTCGGCGGCGCGAACCGCGTCAATCAGATCATGATGACGACCGGCGACGCCCCGTTGTCCGAGACGCAAAGCATGTCGAAGGAGATCAAGAGGCGCGTCGCCCTGCGCCACGCGTTCTCGAAGGACGACCCGCGCGCGCTCTTCGTCAACGACAACAACGAGGAGTTCCAGAAATTCACGAGCCTGATGTCCGCGATCCGAGGGTTCGTCTGGGTCGTCGGGATCGGGACGATCCTGGCGGGGGTCGTCGGGGTCAGCAACATCATGCTGATCACGGTCAGGGAGCGGACACGGGAGATCGGGGTTCGCAAGGCGTTGGGCGCGACGCCCTGGTCGATCGTCTCCCTCATCTTTCAGGAGTCGATCCTGATCACGGCGGTCGCGGGGTACATCGGCCTCGTCGCCGGGATCGTCGTGCTCGAGCTCGCCGGGAAGGCCCTTCCCAGCTCGGGCTATTTCATAAATCCCGAGGTCGATCTCCTGGTCCCGATCGAAGCGACCGTCCTGCCCGGTGCCGCCGGCGTCGCCGCGGGCTCGGTGCCGGCCCGCCGCGCGGCGCGCATCCGCCCGGTCGAGGCGCTGAGGAACGAATGAGCCTGATCGACGTCGACCACTGGCGGGAGATCTACGAGACGCTCCGCGGGAACAAGGTCCGCACGTTCCTGACGGCGTTCGGCGTCTTCTGGGGGATCTTCATGCTGATGGTCATGCTCGCGTCGGGGAATGGGCTCTGGAACGGCGTTCGCCAGGGGTTCTCGAACGGGGCGACCAACAGCTTGTTCGTCTGGAGCAACCGCACGAGCAAGCCGTTTCGCGGCATGCCCGTCGGCCGGAACGTGGCGTTCGACACGGCCGACGTCGCCGCGATCCGCCAGCAGATCCCCGAGGCGGCCGTCGTCTGTCCCCGCAACCAGCTCGGTGGGTTCCGCGGCGGCAACAACGTGACCCGCGGGACCAAGGCGGGCGCCTTCTCGGTGATGGGCGACGTTCCCGAGATCGCGCGCGTTCAGTCGGTGCGCATCACGTCGGGGCGCTTCCTGAACCAGCTGGATCTCGAGGAGCGCCGCAAGGTCGCCGTCATCGGCACGCGCGTGCGGGAGGTGCTCTTCGGGAAGGACGAGAAACCTGTGGGCGGCTCGATCCGCATCAACGGGATCTACTTCAGCGTCATCGGCGTCTTCGCGCCGAGCCGGACCGGAGACAACCGGGAGGAAGAGCCGCAGACGATCTTCGTCCCGTTCTCGACCTTCAAGACGGCGTTCAATTTCGGGGACCGGGTCGGCTGGTTCGCGATCATCTCGAAGGGCGGGGTCCCCGCATCGGCCGCCGAGAAAAGAGTTCTGGCTCTTCTCAAGGAGCGCCACCGCGTGGCGCCCGACGACGAGCGCGCGTTCGGGCACTTCAACATGGAGCGCGAGTACACGCAGCTCCAGGGGCTGTTCGGCGGGATCGACGCCTTGGTCTGGATCGTCGGGATCGGGACCCTGTCCGCGGGCGTGATCGGCGTCAGCAACATCATGCTCGTCATCGTGCGCGAGCGGACGAACGAGATCGGCGTGCGCCGTGCCGTTGGCGCGACGCCGTTCACGATCATGGCGCAGATCGTCTTCGAATCACTGATCCTGACCACCCTCGCCGGGTATTTGGGGCTCGTCGTCGGGGTCGGCGTCGTCGAGGCGGTCGCCAAGCTCATCGCCGCGGCGCCTGCGGAGATGTTCCGCGATCCCGAAGTGCCGTTCCGGAGCGCGCTCACCACCCTCGCCATCCTCGTCGCATGTGGCGTCGGGGCCGGCGTCGTTCCGGCGCGGAGGGCGGTCAAGGTGACCACCGTCGAAGCGCTGCGAGCCGTCTGACCTCGGGGAGATCCTCGCCGCATGAAAAGACTGCTCACCATCGTCATCGTCGCGGGCCTCGTCGCGCTGTTCGCCGGAACGCTCTGGTACCTCTGGCGAAAGGCGCAGAAGCCGGTCGTCGTCTACAAGACCGAGTCCCCGTCGGTCTCCGACATCGTCAAGAAGACGGTCGCGACGGGCTCCGTGATCCCCAGGAAGGAAGTCGCCGTCAAGCCACAGGTGTCCGGGATCATCGACTCGATCAGCGTGGAAGCCGGGCAGAAAGTGAAGCGCGGCGATCTCCTCGCGGTGATCCGGGTCGTCCCGAACACCGCCGCTCTCGCCGCCGCGGAGAGCCGCGTGAACCAGGGGAAGATCAAATCGGAGGACGCGGAGCGCGAGTATCAGAGGCAGAGCAAGCTGGCCGCCGACGGCGTCGTCTCGGACAAGGATTTCCGCGGGGCGACGGTCGCGCGAGACACCGCGAAGGAGGAGCTGGCGGCGGCCGAGGACAGCCTGCAAGTCGTGAGGCGCGGGGTCGCCGCCCGCTCGGGGAACGAAGGGAACACGCGCGTGGTCGCGACGATCGACGGCACGGTCCTCGACGTTCCTGTCAAGGAGGGCGGCTCGGTGATCGAGACCAACACGTTCAACGACGGCACGACGATCGCCACGCTCGCCGACATGTCGGCGCTGATCTTCGAAGGAAAGGTCGACGAGTCCGAGGTCGGCAAGCTCAAGCCGGGGATGGCGATCGTCCTGACCATCGGCGCCCTGGAGCCGGCGAAGTTCAACGCCGTTCTCGAGCGCATCGCGCCCAAGGGCGTGGACGAGAACGGCGCGATCCAGTTCAAGATTCGCGCGGCGCTCACCGCCACGGGCGACGCGCTGATCCGGGCGAACTACAGCGCGAACGCCGACATCGTTCTCGACCGCCGCGACAAGGTGCTCGCCGTCAAGGAATCGCTCCTGCAATTCGAGAGGGACGACGTCTTCGTCGAGGTCGAGAAGACCCCTCAGCAATTCGAGAAGCGCAAGATCAAGACAGGGCTCTCCGACGGCGTCAACATCGAAGTGATCGAGGGCCTCACCAAGGACGACAAGATCAAGGCTGCCGCCCAATAGGGGACACTCCCCTTTTTCTCACGATTTGGGTTGCTTCAGTTCGACCAAGATCAGGTGGATCGTCGTCGTCCCGATGTTCTCCGCCCAGTGGGTCAGCGGCTCGCGGTAAATCGTATCCCCCGTCACCATCTCGCTCTCGGTCGTCTTGCCGTCGGCCGTGTGATTGCGGACCTTGCCTCCGGCGATGACGTAGATGACGTAGGCAGGATGGGAATGGAGGTTCTCCTTCTCGCCGGGCGCGAGTGTGCCCTCCATCACTCGGACGCGGTCGTTCTCGAGCTTCACGTGAATGGTCTTCGCGTTGACCACTGCAGGATCGAGCGATGCGGGTTCTGCGGCGCCCACGACCCCCGCGCTGCTGAGAACGACCAACACTCGGAGCAGAAACGTTCTTGGTCTCACGGGATCACCTCCCACTGAAAAGGGGACACTCCCCTGTTTCTTGCAAAGCGGTATCCGGGGAGCTTTGCAAGAAAAAGGGGAGTGTCCCCTTTTCAGAGTGACGTGCCGACGACGGGATACCGGAAGTACACGCCGTCGAAGGCTTTGATGGCGCCGACGATCGGCAACGCGATCGCGGCGAGCCCGAGAAGAATCCAGAAGAGGATGACGAGCGGGATCAGGATGACGGTGATCCAGAGCAGCACGGTCGCCGCGATCGATAGGAACACCACCACGTTGAGGAAAAGCGCCTGCTTGGCGACCGCGGAGATCACCCTGGAATCGGACTTGACGACCCAAATGATGATCGGCACGAGCACGCCGCCCAACGGGATGATGTAGCCGGCGAGCCCCGACAAGTGGGTCAGCGCCGCGAGGGTCCGCTCTTCGGGCGCGATCGCGATGTTGGTCGCTACCACGAACGCCATTGGATCACAAAACGACCCGACCGAGGAACGGCAATTCCCGAGCCCAATGGTTCGGTAGCACGATCACGGCTGCGCGTCGAGGTCGTCGAGCGCCTGCCGAGCCCGGCGATCGCGCGGGCGGAGTCGGACCGCTTCCTCGTATTCCGCGCGGGCCAGATCGCGCCGGCCCATGTTCTCGAAGGCGGCTCCCAGGTTCAGGTGCGCCTCTTGGTCGTTCGCATCCAGCCGGATCGCCCGTTGGAAGCTGGCGACGGCGTCCTCGTTGCGCCCCTCGAGGATGGCGACCAGGCCCGCGTTGACGTGCGTCCGCGAGTCGTCGGGACGATCGCGGAGCCCGTCGCGGACGAGGGCGGCCGCCTCATCGGTCTTCCCTCGGGCGAGCAGACCGCGCACCAGGTTCGACTGCGCGCCGCCCAGCTGCGGCGCGATCCGGATCGCTTCGCGGCAGTGCTCGATCCCGGCATCGATCTCGCCGAGCTCGAGCAGCGCGCCGCCGAGATTGCTCTCGGCGACCGCGTTCTCGGTGGTCACCTCGACCGCGTGGGCGAAGAGCGTGCGGCTGTCCCGCCAGTACGCCGCCTGTCGGTGAGCGGTCACGGCGAGAAGCGCGACGGCGATCCCCGCGCCGGCAATCGACGCTATCCGGAATCGCGCCGGCAGGGCGAACGCGGCCATCGCGAAAGGTCCGATCAGGGGCAGGTAGGTATAGCGGTCGGCCATCGCCTGCGATCCGACCTGCACGATGCCGATGATCGGAACGAGCGTCACCAGGTACCAGAGCCAGCCGGTTAGAAGACACGGCGCGCTCGCTCGGGCGCGCAGGCAGAGAGTCGTGACGACGATCAGCGCCGCCGCGGACCCCACGACCTGCCACACGGGGATGCCGCCGTACGGGTACGGGTAGAAGACCGAGAGATCGACGGGCCAGATCGCCTTCCCCAGATAGCGGAGGGTGCTGACCGCCGCGTTCGCGATCCGCGCGTCGAGCGGATACTGCTCGAAGGAGCGAATGACGCCCCCCTGCGCTTGGGCTTTGAGGGTGACCAGGCAGAAGAGCGCGGCCAGGGCGAACAGCGGCGCCTTCTCGAGGAGCCGCGCCTTGAGCGGGCTCTTGCGGGCCAGCGGCCACACATCGAAGAGGAGAAGCAGGATCGGAAGGGACACGAGCATCGGCTTGGCGAGGAGGCTCGCGGCGTACGTCCCGGCGGCCAGCGCGTGCCGCGCGACGCTCGGCCGCTCGAGCACGTTGAGCCAGAGGTGACAGGCCGCGAGCCCGAAGAGCGCGCTCAAGACGTCCTTCCGCTCCGCGATCCACGCGACCGATTCGACGTGAACCGGGTGGATCCCGAACAGGGCCGCGACGAGCGCGCTCCGCCACGAGCTCCGGGTCATGCGCTGGAACAAGAGGTAGAGCAGCAGGACGTTCGCGACGTGAAGGACGACGTTCGTTGCGTGGAAGCCCCGCGGCGACGGGCCGAAGAGCTGTGCGTCGAGCTGGAGCGAGAGCCAGGTCAGCGGGTGCCAGTTGGCTTCCTTCGTCGTCGTGAAGGCCCACACCAGCCCTTCCCGGCTGAGGCCGGCGAGCACGTGCGGGTTGTCGCGCGCATACCCCGGATCGTCGAAGTTGATGAAATCGTAGCGTGCGACCTGAGCGTAGACGGCGAGCGTCAGCGCGGCGAGGAGAAGCGGGATCGCGGCCCGGCGAGGCATCTAGAGCCGGATCGTCAGGCCGGCGCGCGCCGCGATCTGATACCAGCCGGATCCCACGAACTGGGTGGAGCAGCCCGCCCCGCAGGTCACCGACACGGCGGCGTCGGTGATCGTCGCGTACCCACGCAGCTCGACCTTGAAGGCGACCTTCTTGCCGATCGGCGCCTTGAACCCTCCCGCGATCGACCCCGAAGCGCCGAGCGTGTTGCCGACCTCGCCGGGGCTCGCGCCGTAGCGGGTCAGGCCGACCGATGCGGCGACGAAGGGCCGGATCTTCCCCTCGCCCGGCTGATAGCCGCCCCCGAACTGCAGGTAGTCGACCGAGAAATCGAACCGGGCGCTCCCCTGCGTCGCGGAGTCGGAGCTGAAGCTCAGCGTCTGGTGATCGAGGAAGGCTTCGAACCATGCCTCGGGGCGGACCGGCACCTCGACGCCGAGGCCGAAGGAGACGCTCCCGCTCGCGGAGGCGGGTGGGAATCCGGAGCCGGTCGTCTCGAGATCGGCTCCGTTCCTCCCCCCGATCATCGGAACGAGATCGACCGGATACGAAGCGGCGCGCCCCGGGGCGGCGGCGAGAAGAGCGGCGAGGAGGAGCGGCATCCGGCGCGTCATCGCGCGCCACTCTAACCGATGGCGGAGGCGCCTCGCGCTAGAGACCCGTCACCTTGAGCCGGCGCGCCGTCGCCGCGAACGCGATCCAGAGCGGGACGGCCAGAGCCAGGGACGCCGCCGCGACCTGCGGCGCATCGCGCAGCATGAAGAACTTGATCCGGCCGTCGGCAGCCACGAACGACAGCGGGAGGCCGGTGAAGAAGAAAGCGAGCGCCAGCAGCCAGGTCCGCCGCCGCAGGAGAGACTTGGTGCGGAGCAGATCGGCGTGGCCGGCCGACGGAGCGGGCGGGACGTGCGGAGCCCCCGCCAGATCCTCGGCCTTCAGGGCCTCGGCGAGGCGGCGAAGCTCCGCGTCGTCGCGGAGGAACTCCTCGACGAGGCGCTTCGTGTCCGCGCTGGCCTCTCCCGATGCGTAGAGCGGCAGCAGGTCCTTGATGATCTCTCGTGTGACGTTCATGACGGAAGGCTCCCTCGTCGGACGCGCATCTCGGCCAGCTTCATGCGGGCGCGGTGGACTTTGACTTTGGCCGCGCCGGGGGTGATCCGCAGCGAGGCGGCGATCTCCTCGTAAGGCATCCGATCTTCCGCCCTCATCAGGAGGGCGGCGCGATCGATCTCGGGAAGCGTCTGCATGTCGGCGATCACGGCATCGAGTTCCGCCCGCCCCACGGCGCGCTCGTCCGGACCGGGCGATCGATCCACGGGCTCCTCGTCGATCGGCCCGCGACGCCGGTCACGCGCGGCGCCCTGCAGGTAGATGTGGCGCGCGATCGTCAGCAGGTAGCCCAGAACCGTCGCCAGCTCCAGACGGTCGCGCGCCGTCCAGACGCGGATGAACGTCTCCGACGTGATGTCCTCCGCGAGGGGGCGGTCGCCCGACAGCGACAGCGCGAAGCGAAAGACGGCGCCGACGTTCTCTTCGTACATCGATGCGAAGTCGATCAAACGAAACTCGTCTTCCTTGCCTGAAGCGCAAGCATCACGGCCACGACGAAGACGATCCCCGCCGCCTCCGCGACGAGCGTTCCGGCGAGCGCTGGTCCGCCCCGCGCGAGGTCGCGGAGGTAGCGACCCACCCATGCTATCGAAGGCGCCAGCTGGAGGACGAGGTTTCCTGCGACGAAGATCAACCCCGTGAGCACGGCGATCGTCCAGCCGATCGACTCGCTGACGATCGCCGCAGCCAGCACGATCGAGAAGAAGAGGGCCCACGCCCCGAGCACGAGCCCGAAGTAAGCCGCCCATCCGGCGACGTGCGAGAGCAACGAGCGGTCGGAAGCCGCCATGGCGGCGAAGACGTCGACGGGCGAAAGGAAGACCAGCGCGGTCGCGGCGAACGTCGCGGGGATCAGGAAGAGGACGAACGACGAGACCAGCTTGGCGAGCGCCGCCTGGCGCGGAGTGACGGGGAGGCTCATGACGAAGGCGAGCGTTTTCCGCTCCCGCTCTCCGAGGACCGGTCCGAGCAGAACGTGGAACGAGACCCCAATGAGAACGTTCAGTGCGAGCGTGATCCCCGCGCTTCGCGCCGCCGTGCCGCCCGCCGCGGCGAGAGCGAGGCCGGCGAGGGCGGCCAGCGTGTAGAGGACGGCCGGCAGGCGCATGAGCGAGACGTCCTTGAGGACGAGGCGTGCTACGGCGTGTCGGCTCATGCCGCCCTCCCCGCCGGCTTCGCGCCGACCCGCTCGAGGAACGCCGACTCCAAGCTTCCTCCCCGGGCCAAGATCTTCGCCGTCGGGGCGTGCTCGACGATCCGTCCCGCGTGAAGGAACGCGACGTCGTCCGCGAGGGTGGCGACGTCGACCCCGTTGTGCGACGAGAAGACGATCGCCCTGCGCTCGTCCCGGGACGCGACGAGAAGCTCCAGCAGCTCGTGGCGCACCAGGGGATCGAGCCCTGCCGTCGGCTCGTCGAGGATCAACACCTCCGCGCGGCGCGTGAGAGCGAGCAAGAGCATGGCCTTGACCTGCTGGCCGCGCGACATGCCGCGCATCCTCTGCTCGGGATCGAGCCGAAGACGGGACAGCAGCTCCGATGCCCTCCGCTCGTCCCAGCCTTCGTGGAGCGCGGCGACGAGATCCATGTGCCAGCGGAGCGTCTTCGCGCCGTAGAGGGCCATGTCCTCCGACACGAAGCCGACGCGGGCCTTGATCCACCGCTCCTCGTCGGGCATCCTGCGTCCGAGAATCGTGATCTCGCCGGAATCCGGCCGGACCAGCCCCATCAGGATCCTGAGGAGGGTGGACTTCCCCGCGCCGTTGGGCCCGATCAGCCCGAGGACGCGGCCGCATGGCACCGTGAGATCGACGCCGGAGAGAGCGAATCGTGCGTAGCGCTTCGTGACGTTCTCGACGACGATCGGCGGGGCTTCCATGTCGGACCTCCCGAGGTGATCGGTCGGGAGGTATATCGGCGAAGCGGGCAAAGGTTACGGCGGGACGGTAAACTCCCGCGGGGAGGTCACGACATGAGCAACGAGGGCGGAAAATCCAACTGGGACGAGATCGTCGAGAGGCTCAAGAGGGAGCGTGACGAGCTCGCGCTCAAGGTGCACCTCGGCAAGAAAGAAGCGATCGCCGAGTGGGAAGAGCTCGAGGCGAAGTGGAACCGGCTCGTCGCGGTCAAGGGCCCGCCGGTCAAAGAGGCAGCGACCGAGGCAGCGCGCGGCGTCGGTTCCGCGCTGGAGCAGGCGGCGGCGGAGCTGAAGAAGGGGTACGAGAAGATCCGCAAGGCGCTCTAGCGGCGCGCGAACCTTCGGAGCACGCGATCGAGCGCGGGCGAATCCCTTGCGGCCTAGCTGTTCGGGGGCAGGCTCGCGAGCAGAGCGGCGACGGCGTCGGCGAACGGCCGTGGCTCTTCGATGTGCCCCATGTGACCGCTGCGCGGCAGGACGACGAGCCGCGAGTCGGGGCGGTGCTCGCCCGGGGCGAGCGGCGACGGGACGCCCCCCGGCTTGCGTGCGGCGGCGCAAGCCAGTCCGAAGAGCGCCAGGCCCGTAATCGCGGAGCGCACCTACGCGAAGCTCGCGGCGGCGGACGCGGCATCGTCGAAGATCTCGAATCCGCGCTCGAGCTGCGTCACCTCGAAGATCTTGCGAACGGGGCCGAAGCGCGCGAGGGCGATCTTCATGACGACTCCCGACGCCGCAGCCTTCTTGGCGCAGGAGACGACCGCGCCGACCCCGGCGCTGTCGAGGTAGATCAGCCGGGTCAGGTCGAGCACGATTCCCTTCTTGCTCTCGGGGAGCTCGTCGGCGAAGGCGGTCGCGAGCTGCTCGGCTCCGTCCCCCAGACTCATCCGCCCCTCGCACGCGAGGACGGTGATACCGGAGATCTTTCGAGTCGTCAGGTCCATGAGAACAGCCTCAAGAGGGAGGTGGGGACGGAGGAGGGGGCGCCGCCGGCTTCTCGAACGAGGCGTCGTCGACCGGGACGTTCTGGCGCGAATCGTCGATCTGAATCGTGAAATGCCCGCTCGGGCGGGCGACCGTCCACCGGAACGGAACCTTGACGCCGTCGGCGTCCCGGTAGTCGCCGATGTCGACCTGCGTCGGGTTCGTCCCGAGCGGCGTGTCCACGTAGCGCATCATGCGCACCAGGAGACCCGACTGCTCGTCGAACCAGAGCTCGGCGGGAGGCTTGTCTTCGTTCTTCGCCACGAGCTTCGTCGCCTTCCTGCCGTCGATCGTGTCAACGGATTTGACTTCGAATTCCTTGAACAGCTTCTTGACGTCCGAGGGGTACAACAGCGCGGCGTCGAGATGCGCCCCGTCGCTCTCCGCCGAAGTCATGTCGCGCGGTGGACGGCCGGTGTTCCCGAGCCACCCTCCGTGCTCGTTGACCGCCGTGATGTTCTCGCCGTGGGGATTGTGGACCGTAGTCAGGCGTTTCAAACCGGCCTTGGACGCGACGTCGACGGGAACCGGCTCGGGGCCGAACCCGGTCAGCTTCCCTTTCTGCGTCCGGCTGGCGATTTTGGACAGCGCGTCGGCGCCGCCGAGAGCTTGGAGGTACTTGTCGAGTACCGCGCTCGCCGCCGGAAGCTCCGCCGTCTTCGCGGCGGCGGGCTCGGAGTGCGGCCTCTCGCCGGTGTCGATCGCGGGGATCACCGCCGGCTTCGGCGCTCCGCGATGGCAGGACACGCAGGTGACCTCGTGGGGGTTGTCGAAGTTCTCCTTGTTGATCGCCTGAGTCATGGCCATCATCTTGCGCGCGGTTCCCTTTTCCTTCTTGTCGTCTTTTTCAGGCGCCCGCTCGACGTGGCAGAAGTCGCAGTCGACTCCGAGCGACGCCGAGATGAACTGCATCGACGGAACGACGTCGTCGGCCGGATAACCTTTCAATACTTGAATGTTCTTGAACCGCCCCTCGGCCTTGCTCGGGTCTGCTGGAGGTGGAGCGGGCGCAGCCGCGGGCTCCGCGGCGGCGACCAGCGAGACGAGCGAGACGAAAGCGGCGGCGATGGAGGCAAGAGCCCGAGTCGGCATGGTCGGTCGCTCCTTGGCGAAGGAGTCGAGAGTGTAGCCGATGTTCGCCCGGCGGGACCGCGGGAGCGGCTTGTACGGCGGAGCGTTTGGCCGTATACAAACGTGACGGGGGCCGGTGGAGGTTGGGTCATGCGCTTGCCGTCGGGGGAGCGTGCGATTCCCTTTGCTCTGGCGTGTGTCTCCTGCTTCCTGTTCGGAAGTGGCACGATCGTGACGGCCGCCCCGAACGGCGCCAACCCCAGCCCACCTCCGGCGAACGCGCGCGCTGGCGCCTTCGAGCAGGGAGAAGATCTCTTCTTCCACGAGACGTTCGGCGGGAACGGCCGAACCTGCTCGACCTGCCACGATCCCAGGAACGAGTTCACGATGTCGCCGCAGCTCGCTCAGCAGCGCTACCAGGCCGACCCGACGCACCCTCTCTTCCGGCCGATCGACAGCGACGACGGAGGCGGGAACAGCTACGCGACGGTCCTCGACCACGCGCTGTTCCGCGTGACGATTCCGCTCCACCCCAACGTCGTGATCCTCGATGCGCCCGGCCAGCGGACGATCACGGTGTGGCGCGGCGTGCCGACGATCGCCAACGTCGACCTCACCGCGCCGTTCCTCCAGGACGGGCGCGCCTCGACCCTTCAGGAGCAAGCGCTCGGAGCGATCAAGGGCCACATGCAGCCCAGCCGCAAGCCGACCGCGAAGGAGCTGGACGCCCTGGTGGCGTTCGAGACGGAGTTCTTCTACCCGCTCCGACTGCGGGCTCTGAACGACGCCGACCGAACGGGGATCGGTCCGGAGTTCTCGGTGCCGGTCATCAGCCCGGCCGCTCAGCGCGGCAAGGCGGTCTTCGACCTCCACTGCCGGCGGTGCCACGACGGGGAGCTTCTCGACGAGCCGTCCAACCCGAGCGTGTCGCATTTCGCGAGCGCGTTCGTCAGCGACGCCAACACGCTCAATCTCCCGCTCTTCCGATTGGGCTTCCGGCAGCCCGACGGCGCGGTCATCGAGACCGTCAGCCCCGACCCGGGGCGCGCCGCGCTGACCGGCGACCTCGACGATCTCAACAAGTTCGACACGCCGGCGCTTCGCGGCCTCAAGCACACCGCGCCGTACTTCCACGACAACTCGGCGGACACGCTGGAGCAAGTGATCGACCATTACAACAGCTCGTTCAACATGCAAATCACGTTCGATGAGCGCGACGATCTGCTCGCCTACTTGGAGCTCTTGTGAGAACACAACACTCGAATCGCGGCGCTTGGATTCTGGTGGTGGCGTCGACCGCGATCGCGGGGAGGGCCGCGGCGCAGTGCGTCTCCGAGCCTCCCCACACCATGGGAACGTGGAAGACACTCCCCTACCAGATGCCGATCAATCCGATCTCGGCGTCGTTGATTCACACGGGGAAGGTGTACGTCGTCGCGGGCTCCGAGAACGACGCGTACAACAATTCGACCGGCGCGCAGAGCTACCGCGCGCTGCTGTGGGATCCGACCGGGATCGACATGAGCAGCTTCTCCGTGCAGAACGTCAACTACGACCTCTTCTGCAGCGGCTCGGCGCAGCTTCCCCACGGACGCATGCTGACGATCGGCGGGTCGTCGACCTACGCGTTCCTCGGTGAGAACCGCGCGACGTTCTTCGATCCCGCGACGCAGAAGTTCGTCCAGTCGCAGACGATGTCCGACGGCCGGTGGTACGGAACGGCGACGACGATGGGGGACGGCCGCATCTTCGCCTTTTCCGGGCTGAACGCGAGCAACGGCGCGACCAACAACACCTGGCAGATTTACGACCTGTCGAATGCGGGCGCCGGCTGGGGAGCGGCGAGCACCGAGCCGTTCGCACCACCGCTCTTTCCCCGCATCTTCCTGAGCACCGACGGCCGTCTGTTCTTCAGCGCGCACGGCGCGGGCACGTCGACGGCGACGGCCTGGTTCTACGACCCGTCCAAGGCCCCGGCGTCGGCCTGGACCTCGTCGGTCGCGAAGACGCGCGATCGTCAGTACGGCAGCGCCGTCATGCTTCCCTTGCTCCCGCCCGGCTACACGCCGACCGTGATGGCCTTGGGAGGCGGGCCCAACACCCAGGTGACCAAAACGACCGAGACCGTCGACATCTCCGCGGCGTCGCCAGCCTGGACGGCCGGGCCCGATATGCACGCGCAGCGCGTCCAGATGAACGCCGTGCTCTTGCCCAGCGGTCAGGTCTTGGCGGCGGGAGGCTCGCTGACGAACGAGACGCCGGATGTCAACGGCAAGAAGACCGACCTCTACGACCCGGCGACGGGAACGATGACCCAGGTCGCGACGGCGTCGTTCTCACGCCTCTACCACTCGTGCGCCATCCTGCTCCCCGACGCGACGGTCGCGAGCTTCGGCAGCAATCCCGGCGACCGCGGCAAGTACGTCACCGCCATCGAGATCTTCACGCCACCCTATCTCTACGACCCCTTCGACAATCTGATCACGAGCGGGCGCCCGGCGATCAACTCGGTCGCGCCGATGCTCGGCTACGGAGCGAACTTCTCGGTCAACTACACCTCGAGCTCCCCGATCGGCTCGGCCGTTCTCGTCCGGCCAGGCTCGACGACGCACGCGTCCGACATGGATCAAAGGCTGATCGGGCTGTGCGGCCCGTCTCCCCAGCCGCCCTGCACCGCTGCGGGAGGCGTGCTCTCGCTGACCACACCGCCGAACGGCAACATCGCGCCTCCGGGGTATTACATGTTGTTCATCCTCGACTCGGACGGCGTTCCGTCGAAAGCGCAGTTCATCGAGCTGGCGACCAACACCGCGACGCCGCCGGCTGGAGTGATCGCCTCCCCTGCCTCCGACGTGACCATCAACGCGGGGCAGAGGGTCTCGTTCGATGCGATGACGGCGAACAAGTATTCCTGGGTGTTCCCCGGAGGCTCGCCCGCGACGTCGACGGCGAAGACGCCCGGGCAGGTCACCTTCAGCTCCCCCGGCACGTACATCGCATCGCTGACCGTGCTCGACGCGTCGAACAACTCCGATCCCAGCCCGCCGACCCGCAAGATCACGGTGCTCCCGACGAGCCCCGACTTCAAGGTCTTCGTCTCCGAGGCTTCGAAGACCGTCGTTCCCGGTCAGTCCACGACCTACACGGTGACGGTCACGCCCCTCGCCGGTTTCACGGGCACGGTGACTCTCTCGGCCGACAGCGAGGGCGGCGTCCCGACCGGCGTCTCGAGCGGCGGGTTCAGCCCGGCGACGATCGCCGGATCGGGCACCTCGACACTGACGATGAACACGACGACCGCGGCGATCCCCTACGCGACCTCCGTGTCGGTCCACGGGTCGAACGGAGGGACCACCCACACCGCCTCGACGACGCTGATCGTCAACATCGCGCCTCCAGCCAACTTGGCCGCGACGACGTCGAGCGGCACGGTGAACTTGACGTGGGATCCTTCGATCGGCGCCAACAGCTACCACGTCTCCCGCTCGCGCGGCGGAGAGTTCCAGACGATCGCATGCCCGTCGGGGACGTCCTACTCGGACACCGGGCTGACCGACGGGACGACCTACCACTACGCGGTCACCGCTATCTTCACCGGCGGCCCCGACGGCGGCGGCGCCAGCTCGCTATCGGCTGAAATCCTTGCCACCCCGCCGTGCCCGCTGCCGACGTACATCGGCACGCTATCGGCGGCGAAGGATGGGACGGGCGCCACGGTCTGGTCCTGGACCTCCGGCGGCGCAACTGTGTTCGATCTCGTGCGCGGCGATCTCGGAACGCTCGTGTCGACTTCGGGGGACTTCGGCGCCGCGATCGACGCGCTCCCGGCCGGCCAGGCTTGTCTGGCGAACAACACGACCTCGTTGTCCTTGACCGATCCGTACGGCGACCCGTCTCCGGGAAGCGGCGTGTTCACGCTCTTGAGGCCGGTGACGACCGCTTGTCCCGCGGAAGGGACGCTCGACGACGGCTCGGGATCGCAGACCGGAAGCCGCGACGCGGAGGCCGCCTCGTCGACGAATTCTTGCCCTTAGGTCGGATGCATTAGACTTCCGGGCGATGGTCCCGGAAGCGCCCAAGAGCTACCGCGCCGGACAGCGGATCGACGACCATTGCCGCGCCTGCAAGGCGCCGCGAATGCACGTCATCGTCGCCGTCGACCCCGACGGAGCGATCGCGCAGGTCCTCTGCGATTTCTGCGGAAGCCGCCACCGCTATCACGGCGGTCGTGCGCCGACGGGCCGCGAGACCGCGCCGATCGTCTCGGAGCGCGAAAGGAGCTTTCCCGTGAGCGACGCCCCTGCCGACCTCGAGATGGTGCTGCGCCGGGTGATCCGCGAGGAGACCGGGCTCACGCCGGCTGCTCCCGCCGAGAAATGGCGCGGCGGTGAGCTCGTGCTCAAGCCGGGCACTCCGGGTCGCGGCGAGAAGAGCCTGCCGATCGAGACCTTCTTTCACAAGATCGTCATGCTCAGGAACCGGCTGAGGGTTCTGGAGCAGAACGTCAACACCCTCGACGTCCCCGAGGACGTGAAGATCAAGCTGCAGGGGTACATCACGGGGTGCTATGGCTCGCTGACCAGCTTCAACGTCCTCTTCGCGGACGACGCCGATCGCTTCCGCGGCTCGGGCGGGGACGAGTAGGTCCCGATGCGACGCTCCGAGCCGTCTTACAGGATCCCGTTCAATCGCCCCTGCTTCCAGGGGAAGGAGCTGGCCTACATCGCGGAGGCGATCCACGGGGGCCAGATCTCGGGAAACGGAAGGTTCACGGAGCGCTGTCAGTCGCAGCTGTCGGGCGAGCTCGAGGGCGCGAAGGTGATCCTGACGACCTCGTGCACCGACGCGCTCGAGATGGCTGCGCTCCTGCTCGACGTCGGCCCCGGCGATGACGTCATCATGCCGACCTTCACGTTCGTCTCGACGGCGAACGCTTTCGCCCTGCGCGGGGCCCGCCCGGTGTTCGTCGACATCCGGCGCGACACCTTGAACATCGACGAGAGGCACGTCGCGCGCGCGGTCACGCCGCGCACGAAGGCGATCGTCGCGGTCCACTACGCCGGCGTCGGGTGCGACATGAAGGCGCTTTCGGCGATCGCCCGCGAGCGCGACCTGTATCTCGTCGAGGACAACGCCCACGGCTTGTACGGAACGCTCGGCGGGAAGCCGCTGGGGACTTTCGGCGAGCTGTCGACCTTGAGCTTCCATGAGACGAAGAACTTCACCTGCGGCGAGGGGGGCGCCCTGGTCGTCAACGACCCGGGATTCGCGGAGCGGGCGGAGATCATCCGAGACAAGGGGACGAATCGCGCGCGCTTCTTTCGCGGCGAGGTGGACAAGTATTCGTGGGTGGACGTCGGCTCGAGCTTCCTCCCGTCGGATATCCTGGCGGCGTTTCTCTTGGCGCAGCTCGAAGCCAAGGACAAGATCCAGGCGCAGCGAAAAGAGATCTGGGACTACTACGCCGAGCATCTGCGCGGCTGGGCGCGAGACCGAGGGGTCGCGCTGCCGGCGGTGCCCGCGAATTGCGTGCAGGCGTATCACATGTTCTACCTGATCATGCCCACGCTGGCCGCGCGGACGGCGATGATCGAGCACCTGCGCGAGCTCGGGATCCTCGCCGTCTTCCACTATCAGCCCCTGCACCTCTCGGCGATGGGAGTCGCTCGCGGCGGGAAGGAAGGCGACTGCCCGGTGGCCGAGGATCTGGCCGACCGCCTGCTCCGCCTCCCCTTCTACAACGACTTCAACGAGCACGAGCAGAAGGCGGTGATCGCCGCGATCAGGAGCTGCCGGTTTTGACCCGCGCGGCGGCGGCGCTGCTCGCGCTCCTTCTGGTCGCGGTGCCCGCCGCCTGGTTCGTCGCGGGGGCGCCGCATTTCGGCGGCTACGACAGCTATTTCTTCTTCCTCTACGCCGACGATTTGGCGAAGTCGGCGTCGACGACGTCCTTTGCTCGCTACTCCTACTTCCCCGGCTCGTACGCGTTCTGGCGGGTGGCCGCAGCGACGTTCGGCCGCAACTACGCGGCGTTCCAGTACGTCTTTGCCGGCGTCGCCTTCGTCAACGCGGCGTTGACGGGGCTGATCGTCCGCGTCACCGGCGGCGCGCGGCTCCTGGCCGCGGGCGCCTTCGGCGGCTATCTGATCTTCGGACGGCGTCTGGAGCTCTGGGTGATGACGACGGAGCCGCTGGCGACGCTCGCCGCTCTTTTCGGCGTCCTGGTCTGGCTGGTCTGCCTGCGCAAGGGACGAGAGCGGCTCGGCCTGATCGCGCTGGGCGTCGGCTACGGCCTCGCCGTGTTCACGAAGCAGCAGGGGGCGTTCGTGGCGGCGGGGGCCGTCGGCCTCGTCCCCTCCCTGTGGGGCGGTGCGCGCTCCTGGAGCCGCGCGCTCGCGGATGGGGCGATCGTCGTCGCGGCGGCGCTGGCGACGTTCGCGGCGGCGATGACGCTCGACGGCGGGGGGATCGCCGCCGTGAAGCTGGGCCTCGCGACCGCGGTTGGATACGAGAGCCGAGGCGGCCTGCCGGCGCATCTCGTCGGGCTGGCGCTCTGGTCGCCCGCGCTCTTTGCCGGCTTGGCCGCGGCGACGATCCTGTGGATTCCGGCGTTTCTTCGGGGGCGCGAGCGCCCCGGTGAGAATCGTCGCGCGCTCCTCGGCGTCTGGGCGCTCGGGGTCGCTACGGCGATCGTGACGCTGCTCCAGTACACGAAGCGCGGCTACGCCCACTACGCTCTGCTGACTCTTCCGTTCGCGTTGATAGCGATCGCCTCCGCCGCGACGTGGAGCTGGGAGCGATTCCGCGCATCGCTCGACCCGAAGCGGCTCGCCGTCGCGACCGGCGCGGCTGTCGTGGCGGTCGCGGCGCTCTTGGGAGCGGAAGCGTGGGCTCTGCCCGCGCAGCCCGCCCTTCCGCCGCCGCTCCACGAAAAATACCTCTCGATGTGCGAGGGGATCGAACCGGGGAAGCGCCTGCTGCTCCTCCCGTCGCGCGAGAACGCGCTGCACTGGGCCTGCGGCACGAACGCGCGCGGGACGCGGTGGGGGTACACGTTCAACTTCCAGGAGCGGCCGGACGAGTACGTCGAGGAGCTGTCGAAGCCGGACCTGACGCAGGTGTTCGTCTTCTCGGCCAATGCCTCGCACCCCTACGAGATGGAGATCGCGCGGCGGCAGGATTGGACGAGCTTCTTTGCGGCTCTCGAAAAGTACGGATTCCGGTCCGCGGGCAGGCGGGACGCCGGGATCCTCTACCGGCGCACGGAGAAAACCGATGGCCGTCCATAACCCGACTTTCCTGTCGAAGGGACCCGACATCCGAATCGGCGACAACGTCCGCTGGGGAACGAACGTCGTCTTCGGCGCCAACTGCAAGCGGGTGTCGATCGGCTACGGCGCTTTTTTCGGCAACGACGTCTACGTCGACGTCGAGGAGCTGTCGATCGGCGACTACCTGACGGTCCATCACGGCTCGACCCTCCACGGGAAGACCTGCACGATCGGCCACAACTGCTGGATCGGTCAGTACTCGATCCTCGATTCGTTCGGTGGCCTGCTCGCGATGGGGAACAACGTCGGCGTCGGCGCGCACAGCCAGCTCTGGTCGCACATGAAGTTCGGCGACCGTCTCGACGGCTGCCGCTGGTACCGCATGGGCTCGCTCGAGATCGGCGACGACGTCTGGTTCGTCGGGCACTGCATCGTGACGCCGATCAAGGCCCACCCGCGCTCGATGCTGATGGTCGGCGGTGTCGCGGTCGCCGACATGGAAGAGAATCACATCTACGGCGGCTCCCCCGCCAAGGACATGACCGAAAAGCTCGGAGCGCAGTTCCGGCACGTGACCGACAAGGAGAAGGCCGCGGGATTCGCCGCCTACCTCGACGAGTACCGGCGGCAAGGGAACGACACGGCGTTCGTCCGCGTCGTGGAGAACCGGAAGGATCTGGTCGCCGACGGCGTCCACACGTCGTTCTGCCTCGCGACCCGCGAGTACCTCCCCCGCTACGCTCCCGACGAGTTCCGCTTCATGCGCTTTCTGCTCTACGACAAGGCGAAATTCCTGCCGGTCTCCGCTCGCGCCGAGCTTCCTCCCGGGGAGTGGCGATGACCGCAAGCGGACCGAATCGCCCCGGTGTCTCGATCGTCGTGCCCGTGTACCGGTCGCAGGGGACGCTTCGGCCTCTGTTCGATCGCCTCGCGAAATCGCTCGCGGCCCGCCCCGGCGGCTTCGAGGTGGTCTTCGTCGACGACGGCAGCCCCGACGGGAGCTGGCGCGTCCTCGAGGAGCTGCAGCGCGACCATCCCGAGCGCGTCACGGCGATCCGACTCGCGCGCAACTTCGGCCAGCACAACGCTCTGATGTGCGGCTTCCGCGAAGCCCGCGGCGAGATCGTCGTCACCATGGACGACGACCTGCAGAATCCGCCCGACGAGGTCCCGAAGCTCCTCGCCGCTCTCGACACCTCGGACCTCGACGTCGCCTATGGCCGATACGGAGCGAAGAAGCACCGCCCCTGGAGGAACGTCGGCTCCTGGCTGATCAACGGCTTCTACCGCCGCGTCTTCGGGAACGACATCACCATCTCGAGCTTCCGCGCGATCCGCCGCGGGACGATCGAGAGCATTCTCTCCTACGACTTGAACTACACCTTCGTCGACGGGCTCCTCGCCTGGAACACGCAGCGGATCGGCGAGGTGGACGTCGCCCACGAAGCCCGGCGCGGCGGCCGGAGCGGCTACACGCTGACGCGCCTCTTGACGCTCGCCTTCAATCTGTTCACCAACTTCTCGCTGCTGCCGCTGCAATTCGTCACCGCGATGGGCCTCGTGCTCGCAGGCGGCGGGTTCGCCGTCGGCCTCTGGTATCTCGTCGCGTTCTTCCGCCACAAGATCGGCGTTCCCGGCTATGCCTCGACGATCACCGCGATCCTGATCCTGGGAGGCGCGCAGCTCGTCGCCCTCGGGATCATCGGCGAGTACTTGGGTCGCCTCCACCTCAACGTGAATCGCAAGCCGCAGTACGCCGTCCGCCAGCGCCTGGGCTCGACCAGGACCGACTGACCGCTCCCGTGCGCATCCTGTTCGTCACGTCGGGCCTGACGCGGGGAGGGGCGGAAGGATTCCTCGTCCGCCTCGCGCGGGGCCTGACCTCGCGCGGCCACGTGTGCGCCGTCGCGGCGATGGGTGAGGGCGGCACGCTGGCCGCGCCGCTCAACGAGGCGGGCGTCACGGTCGAGGAGCTGGGTCGCTACGTCATCCCGCCCATCTTCAAGCTCCGGCGCTTCGCTCACGACTTCAAACCCGACGTCGTCCAGGGTTGGATGTACCGCGGCAACGCCGCCGCCCTGCTCGCGGCGCGCGCCGCCCCAGGTCCTCCCCCGCTGATCTGGAGCGTCCGCCAAGGTCTGAGCGACTACGCCGCGAGCCCCTGGACAACGCGCCGCTCGATCTCCTGGGGCGCCCGCATGTCGCGCCGTCCCTACGCCATCGTCTACAACGCGGCGAGCGCCGAGGCCCAACACAACGCGTTCGGCTACACCGCCGCCCGAACTCGCATCATCCCCAACGGGATCGACGTCGCCGCCGCGCCGCCGACCCCCGCCGCTCGAGCCGCGGCGAAGGCACGCCTCGGGCTTCCCGACTCCGCGTTCGTCGTCGCGCTCTTCGCGCGCTGGCACCCGGTGAAGAACCACCTGGGATTCGTTCGGGCAGCCGGCGCGTTCGCCGCGCGCCGCCCCGAGGCTCGTTTCCTCTTGGCAGGCGCCGGCGTCGATGCCGCAAACGCCAGGCTCGCCTCCTGGATCGCCGACGAGGGGGTCTCGGATCGAGTCCTGCTGCTCGGCGACCGGTCCGACGTCGCCGAGCTCCTGCCTGCGGCCGATCTCGCGACGCTCGCCTCGCAGGGGGAAGCGCTGCCGAACGCGCTTCTCGAAGCGATGGCCGTCGGCATCCCCTGCGTCGCCCCCGACGTCGGGGACGTCGTTGCGCTGATCGGCACCACCGGCGTCGTGGTTCACCCCGACGATCCGTCCGCCCTCGCCCATGGCTGGGAGACCCTGGCCGCCCTCTCCCTCGACGAACGCGCCCGCCTCGGCGAGCGAGCCCGGGCGCGGGCGGCGGAGCGCTTCAGTCTCGCGCGGGCAGTTGAAGCGTTCGAGAAGTTGTACGGGGAGGCGGTCGGGAAGAGTCGATAGCGCACTCCAGTCCCCTGGCTTAGGAGTGCGGAGCCAACGCGACCATCATTGGTCGTAATGCCCCTTACCAGCGCATTCTTCGTGGTACAACCAGAGCAAGGCGGTCGATC
>JACXTT010001045.1_pt1 | contig 47241 bp, 38 predicted proteins | sample 9270951 | NCBI WGS metagenome assembly JACXTT01 (sample SAMN15532306, study PRJNA645909) | rock metagenome | isolation source: weathered quartz diorite | place: Puerto Rico | collected 2017-06-21 | reverse complement strand
TCGTGACGCAACTGCCACGCCAGCGCTTCATCACCCTGGTCGGCCCCGGCGGCATCGGCAAGACCACCGTGGCCCTGCGTGTTGCCGAACAACTGATCGGTCGCTACCGCGACGGCATTCGGCTGTTGGACCTGGCGCCGATCAATGATCCACTGATGATCACTGCTCATCTGGCGGCGCTACTGGGTCTGGCCCTGCACGACAGCGAACCGATGAGCAGCCTGGCGACGTTTCTGCGTGAGCGACGGATGCTGCTGGTCATCGACAACTGCGAACACCTGATCGACAGCGTTGCGCTGCTTTGCGAAAACATCCTGCGCGGCGCGCCCCAGGTGCATATCCTGGCCACCAGCCGTGAGAGCCTGCGGGCCGAAGGCGAATGCGTGCAACGCCTGGAATCGCTGGACTGCCCACCGCCCATCGCGGTGCCGGACCGCACTCAGGCCCTGACCTTTTCGGCCCTGCAATTGTTCGTCGAGCGGGCGATGACCAGCCACGACAGTTTTGAATTGAGCGACGACGAACTGCCCCTGGCGATTGAAATCTGCCGGCGCCTGGACGGTATTCCATTGGCGATCGAACTGGCGGCCGCGCAAGTCGCCAACCTGGGGTTGGGTGGCTTGCTGACGCAACTGCAGGGTAGTTTCCGCCTGCTGACCCACGACTCCCAGATGACGCTGGGTCGCCATCAAACCTTGCGTGCAACACTGGACTGGAGCTTCGAACTGCTGGATGCCTGCGAGCAGGCCTGCCTGCGTCGGCTGGGCGTATTCAGGGGCGGGTTCACCCTGGAGTCGGCGGCGGCGGTGATCATCGGCGAACACATCGAACCCAATAGGGTTCTTGCCTCGATCACACAACTGGTGGCCAAGTCCCTGCTGAACGTGGAAGTCGGCGACGAGGAGGTGTTTTATCGCCTGCTGGACACCACCCGCAGCTACGCCCTGGAAAAACTCGACCAGGCCGCTGAACTGCCGGATACCCGCAAGCGTCACGCCGAACGTTGCCTGGCCTTGATGGTTCAGGCCCAGAACGACTGGGAGCAAACCCCGCCCAACCTGTGGGTCGAGCGTTACGCCCGAGGTCTGGAGGACATCCGCGCGGCGCTCGACTGGAGCTTCAATGCCGATGATCTACAGGTGCTGGCGATCCGTTTGACTGCCGCGTCCACACCACTCTGGCAGGAACTGTCGCTGCTCAAGGAACATGGCGTCTCCGTACGCAAGGCCTTGGTGCTGCTCGATGCAGCCCCCGAGCCGTGCCCTCGCCTGACCGTGGCCCTCAAGCTCGCCCTCGGCAGCGCCTGCTACCACGCCCAAGGTGGCACCCACGAAACGGTCGAGGCCTTCGTGACCGCCAGGACCCTGGCCGAGCACTGCGATGATGGGGTCGGTCAGCTCAAGGCGGTGTCCGGGCACATGGCGGTCAACCTCTGTTGCGGCAACTACCGGCAGGCCCTGGAGCAAAGCCGGCAGTTCGACCAGCTTGAACTGAAGGGTGATGAACAGGCAGCGATGTCCCTCAGTACCCGACGCCTGCGGGTGCTCGCCCTGCACTTTGCCGGGGATCAGCCGCAGGCGCGGGAGCATGCCGAACAAGTCCTCCAGTGCATGGCTCAGAGCGGGCACCTCAACCGTTTCACCCGCGGCTTTGGCGTGCAATACGACCAGAGCGTTGCCGCGCTGACGATTCTGGCGCGGATCCTCTGGCTGCAAGGTCATCCGGAAAAGGCCTCGTGTACGGCTAGCCAGGCCCTGGACATCGCGATCCAGATCGACCATGGCACTTCCATCTGCTACACCCTGGCGTTGTCCGGCTGCCTGATCGCCCACTACAACGGCGACACCCGGACGGCCCGCGAGCGCTTGCACCTGCTGCTGGAGCAGGCGCAGAAGCACTCGGTGCTGCTGTTCCACACCTGGGCCCGACACTATGCGCAGGTGATCGACCGGGCCGAAAAGCCCCCCTGCCCGCCACTCGGCGCCGGGCTGGTCAAGGACATCATGGTGACGCTGGACGGCGGCTTTATCGATGATGCCTTGCTGGAACGGGCCGAAGCCGGCACGGCGGGCTGGATTACGGCGGAAATCCTTCGGGCCAGGGCGCAGGCGCTGCTGGCAGACAACCGCGAGAGCGAGGCCGAGACGATTTTGCTCAAGGCGTTGGCCGTGGCAAACGCTCAAGGTGCCCTGGCCTGGGAGTTGCGCAGCGCCACCTCATTGGCACAGCTCTGGCAGCACCAGGGCCACGTTCAGCAAGCCCATGACCTGCTCGCGCCGATCTACGCCCGGTTCACCGAAGGTCTTGCCACACCGGATCTAACCAAGGTCCGTCAGTTGCTCGACGAGTTGCAACGACACGGTGTCGCCTGATACCCAGCGTGCCCGACGGATGTAGCGGGCATAACGCCCCTCGAACACCCTCAGTTTCCCACTGTGTTCGAGCTTCTCCAAGGCGTAGGCGCGGGTGGTGTTGAGAAAGCGGTAACGCGGCACCTCCCCGCCCTGCTCCACCGACAGCAGCGATTTGGCCGCCAGCCGTTCGACCACCTCCACCAACCCTGTGGGCCGCAGCACCGCGCAATTGATCACGCTAGTGGCCGCGTGCAGGGTAAAGGCTATCTTGAACACCGCCAAACGCTGCAACACCGTTTGCTCCAGAGGGCTCAGCCGCTCATAGCTCCAGTCCAGCGCGGCCTTGAGCGTCTGATGGCGTGGCACGGCGGTGCGCCGGCCTTGGGTCAGCACCTGAAAGCAGTTGTCCAATTGAGCGTGCAAGCCCACCAGTGCCAACGCGTCGATCTGCGTGGCGGCGAGCTCAATGGCCAACGGCAGGCCGTCGAGTCGCCGGCAGATTTCGCGCACCACTTTGAGGTCTTGTTCACGCAAGACGAACCCTTGCTGACGGGCGCGGACACGACTGACAAACAGTTGCACCGCCGAATAGCCCATGGCGTCGGCCACCGAGTGCAGCACCGATGCCGGCGGCACCGCCAGGACGGGTATACGCTGGACCGTTTCTCCTACCGCCCGGAGCGGTTCTCGGCTGGTGGCCAGGATCGACAGCCGTGGCGCCGACACCAACAATGCCTCTACCACTGTCCGGCAGCGTTCGAGCAGATGCTCGCAACTATCGAATACCAGCAAGGTATGCCGTGGCACCAAGGCCTCCACACCACCGTTCAGCTCAAGGGTCTGAATCAGATACTCGACAACCCGCGCCGGATCATCGATCGCCGCCAGATCAATGATCCAAACACCGTCGCGATAGTGCTGCAGCAGTTGCTCGGCCACGCGCAAGGCCACGGTGGTCTTGCCGACACCGGCCGGGCCAACCAGGGTCATGAAGCGGCGAACCGGCAACTGCCGGACCACACCGCCAACCAGCGAGTCTCGACCGGTGACCGACGTCAGCCGCACCGGCAGGTTGTGCTGGTGCTTGTGTACGGTGTCGATCGACACCGATGTCCCCTCCAGAACGCGCTGCACCGGGGCGATGAAGCGGTAGCCGCGCTGGGGAATGTTGACGATGTAGCGGTGCCCACCCTGGCCGTCAGCGAGGGCCCGACGCAGGGCGGCGATGTGAACACGCAGGTTGATTTCCTCGACCACCGAGGTTGGCCAGACGAGTGCAATCAGCTCGTCCTTGCTGACCACATTGCCGGCGCGCTCGACCAGCACCTGCAAGATGTCCAGCGCCCGCCCGCCCATGCGCAACGGCCGATCACCGTCCAGAATCAGCCTTTGCCGCAGGTGGAACGCATAGGGACCGAACCGCAGCAGAGCATCTTCGTTTGAATCTCTGAGGTTGCTCATGCACACCCATATGCTGAAACCTGGCCCGCCCAAGGTATTGCCTGCTCCGTTGCGCGCTTGCCCAGGCTCCTGCACCTCCATTGTCAAGTTGACGGGTATCTTGGCAGGCACGGATGACGGTACAACGGCCCTGGAGGGAGCATCACGGCCATTGCGGTGCGCAGGACGGACAAGAACACTCTAGCTGAACTGTTCGCGGTACTGCGTGGGGGTCAGCCCGAGTTTTTCACTGAACAGAAAACGCATGTGCCGCACGCTGCCGAAACCGCTTTTGTAGGCCACGGTCTTGAGCGGCAAGTCGCTGGTTTCCAACAGACTCCTGGCGCAGTCGATGCGCGCGTTTTGCACAAACGCCATCGGCGTCATGTTCACTTCGCGGGCAAATACCCTGGCGAAATGCCGCGCACTCATGTTTGCCAGGCTGGCCATGCGTTCGACGCTGAAGACTTCATCAAGGTGTTCGAGCACATGCTGCTGAACCCGTGTGACGGGGGTTTCATGGGACGCCACCGCGGCCATCAACGGGCTGAACTGCGCCTGCCCGCCCTGGCGCTTCATCACCACCAACAACACCTTGGCCACGTCCTGGGCGATTTTCTTGCCGTGATCGCGGGCGACCACCGCCAGTGCCAGATCGATGCCGGCCGTGACGCCGCCAGAGGTGATCAGATTGCGGTCCTGAACGTAGATCTGATCGGTCTCCACCGTCGCCGTGGGGAAGCCCTTGCTCAGGCGCTCCGTGTAGTGCCAGTGAGTCGTCACCCGATAGCCGTCCAGCAAACCGGCATGCCCGAGCACGAAAGCGCCCGTGCAGATCGAGCCATAACAGCTGCTCCGGCGTACGGCGTCCTGAAGCCAGGCGAGCAAGGGTGGGTGTTTTTCGTTGTAGGCCCCTGGACCGCCGGGGACCAGCAACAGGTCATAGCCCTCGCACGCCTGATCGATATGCACATCGGCCTGGACCCTGACACCGTTGGACGCTCGCAGCGCGGCGTGCTCGGTGCCGATCATCGACAACTGATAGTGGTCGTCCGGATCCAGATAACGATTGGCGATGGAAAACACCTCCATGGGCCCGGCCATGTCGAGCAGTAGAAAGTCCGGGAACAGCACCATTGCCACGCTTTTCATGGGTTGCAAGCCACTGATATCAAAGAAAGAGAAGCGTCACACCGACGCTGAACAATATGACCGGGGGTGACGTGGCCATGGGATAAGCATACGTGATTCGCCTGGTAAAATTGTCAACCTGAAAGAGACAGTATTTAACTTTCCATCTACTTATTGAACCAACAGGTAAACATTAACGTTCTCCTCACTCGGACGAGTTCTCGTCTCTACAGGAGATTTCATCATGCTGACCCTTCGCAAAGCCACAGATCGTGGCGCGGCCAATCATGGTTGGTTGAAGTCCTTCCATACCTTTTCCTTCGCCAACTACCGCAACCCGCGGGAGCAGGGTTTTTCCGACCTGTTGGTGATCAATGACGACCGGGTGGCGGCCGGCAAAGGTTTCGGTCAACACCCGCACCGGGACATGGAGATTTTCTCCTACGTGCTCGAAGGTGCCCTGGAACACAAGGACACCCTCGGCACCGGTTCGGTGATCCGTCCCGGCGACGTACAACTGATGAGCGCCGGCAGCGGCGTGGCGCATAGCGAGTACAACCACTCGGCGACCCGGCCGGTGCACTTCCTGCAAATCTGGATCGTGCCGGACGTCAGCGGGGCCAAGCCTCGTTATCAGCAGGAACACTTCAGCACCCAGAAAAAACGCGGCCGTCTACAACTGATCATCTCGCCTGACGGGGCCAACGGTTCGCTACGCGTGCGTCAGGATGCGCGGGTCTATGCCGCGCTGATTGACGGCAAGGAAAGCGCCACCCTGGAGTTGGCCGCCCATCGTTACGCGTATGTGCACGTGGCCCGGGGCAAGGTCGAACTCAACGGCGTGCAGTTGCAGGAAGGCGATGGCGTGCGGGTTCGGGATGAACAGGTGTTGACCTTGAGCAACGGCGCGGATGCCGAAGTGCTGGTGTTCGACCTGCGCCCTCAGGAACTGCCGGAAATGCCATGACCGTAATGGGCCTGGGGGCTCTGTGCCCCCGGGCTTCAGCGGTAGCGCCAGTGACTCACGACGTTTGACTCGCCCACTCCTCACTGCCTGGACAAACGATCTGTGGCACTCAATGCGCTAGGAAAAGGATTACAAAACCCGGCGAAACATCCAGCTATCTCGTCCTGGGCTTTGAGTCCAGTATTGGTGCCGTGGATCACTGTCGGCGACGCCCTCGCCGACTGAATGCCCAAGCCTCGCGCCGTGGCGCACGGCCCGACACCAGGTGGGTGTCATGGGCAGTTGTCAAATGCAGGAGGCAGAATGACACTCGCCCTTACGTTCTACGACGCGCTGACCACCGTCAGCATTCCATCAGACAAAGCCAAAGCTGTTGTGCATGCTTGGGAGGCTGAAGTGGAAAATCTCGCATCGAAATCTGACCTAAAACAGGTCGAAGCACATTTTAAATCTGACCTAAAACAAGTTGAAACACACTTAACACAGTCCATCACGGCATTGGGCGTTGAACTTCGTTCGTCCATCAAGGAGCTGCAATCTGCTCTCCGGGAACAGGGGGTCGAGCTGAGAGCAGAACTCAAGGAGCAGCGGGCCGAGTTCCGGGCCGAGCTCAAGGAACAACGAGCCGAGCAACGATCTTCCACCCGAGTCCTGCAATGGAGTATCGGTGTGACCTTCCTCTGTGTCGCCGCGCCTTTCATTAAAAATGCATTCGAGGTGTTGGCCAAGTCGTACTGACTGGAACGCCTACGGCAAAAGCGCCACCCGCGCACAGATCGCCATCGCCTGGCTGCTGGCGCAGAAGCCCCGGCTTGTTGCGTTGCAAGCCTTGCAATCCTGCAAGACTTTCTTCCCGCTCGGCGGCGAGGAACGGTGGCCCCCAAGAGAATTCACTTGACTTATCGGCAACTAACTCAGCAATTAGTCTTCTAATGGGTAGTCACGCCTTGAGCTCGACGCCGCCCTCCTCCCAAAGCTTGCGCATTAACCATCGTTCAAGGAGGTAAAGAGCCTAGGCTTGGTCTATTCATAAACTAACTAATGGATTAATTAGAGAGCCCATGAAAGAGCCAGAGCAATCCCAGCCGCAGATCGCTTCTCGCATCTGGCAGGCTCTCGCTCCTGCGAGTGTGCTTTGCTTCGCAATGCTCGCTGGCTGTGCCGTAGGACCTGACTTCGTTCGGCCCAGTGTCGCTGAAAATGCTGGCTATTCGCAGGAGAAACTCGCGACGACGACTGCCTCGGCGGACGTGGCGGCAGGCGGCGCTGCGCAAAAACTGGTCGAGGGCATGGATATCCCCGGCCAATGGTGGACGCTTTTTCGCTCGCAGGCGCTGAACGCGCTGGTGGAAGAGGCGCTGAAGGCCAATCCGGATGTGGCCGCCGCTCAAGCCGCCCTGCATCAGGCCAACGAACTGGTTTACGCCGATCAGGCGTCACTGTTTCCCTCCCTCAGTGGCAGCGTGTCCAAGACTCGACAGTTGCCATCGTCGACCAGCACCTTTGGTTTGCCCGCGAAGATTCTCACCGTCAATTCAGCGTCGCTGAGCGTCTCTTACGCCCCCGACGTTTTCGGCGGTACCCGGCGCCAGATTGAATCGTCCACGGCGCAGGCCGAGTATGAGCGCTACCAATTGGAGGCGACTTACCTCACGCTGACCTCGAATGTCGTCAACACGGCCGTGACCCTGGCGTCCCTGCGCGATCAGGTGACAGCCACCGAGGCAATCATTCGGCTGCAGAGCGACCAGCTTGAGCTTCTGCAATCGCGACGGCGGCTCGGGGCGATCGCCAATACCGACGTACTCACGCAGCAGGCATCACTCGCTCAAACCCGCGCGACGTTGCCGCCGCTGCAAAAGCAGCTCGCCCAAACCCGCAACCAATTGATGGCCTATCTTGGCCGCTTTCCGGGCCAGGACCGGGGCGAACATTTCGAGCTGGCCTCCCTCAACCTGCCGGAGCAGTTGCCGCTCAGCCTGCCCTCGGCCATCGTCGAGCAGCGCCCGGATGTACGCTCCGCCGAGGCGCAACTGCATCAGGCCAGCGCCAATATCGGCGTTGCCGTTGCCAATCAACTGCCCCAATTCAGCATCACTGGCGCGCTGGGCTCCAGTGCGCGGAGCGGCACCAAGCTGTTTTCCTCGGGCACGGGGTTTTGGAGTCTCGCCGGATCGGTCAGCCAGACGATCTTTGACGCAGGCGCATTCGAACACCGCAAGCGGGCCGTCGTCGCCGCGTATGACGAATCGGCCGCGCGTTATCGCAGTACCGTGATCGCAGCCTTCGAGGATGTCGCCAACGCCCTCAGAGCGCTGGAGGCCGATGCCGAGACGCTCAACCAGCAGGTACAAGCCGAACGGGCTGCCCAGGAGAGCCTGGCGCTGGCCCAAGCCCAGTTCCGCCTGGGCGCCGTTGGCTATCTGAATCTTTTGACCGCGCAACAGACCTACCAGAACGCGGTACTCACCCGGGTCAGGGCGCAGAGCGCCCGCTATAGCGACACCACCGCCCTCTTCCAGGCACTGGGCGGTGGCTGGTGGAACCGAACCGATGTGGCCCCTGCCTCCCTGGGCAGCCCCGACCGTTATTGAAACAGTGAGAAAAAGCCATGGCCGACGCCAAGACCGCCTCCGCTCTCTCGACCCCGCCGACCGACCCTGGCGGAGTCCGCAAACGACGGCGGCTGCGGCCGATGCTCATCATGCTCGCGGTGGTCCTGGTGATCGTGGCGATCATCGCCGGCGTGAAATTCATGCAGATCTCGAAGATGATCGCCCAATCCAAGATCCCCCTGCCGCCCGCCGTGGTGACAGTGACCGGCGCACAATTCGCCGATTGGCAGCCGAGCGTTTCCAGCGTGGGCTCGATGAAGGCCGTGCGGGGTGTCGATGTCACCACCGAGGTCGGCGGTATCGTGCGCACTATCGGCTTCAAGCCGGGCCAGGAGGTGGCGGCCGCCGACCTGCTCGTGCAGTTGAATGCGGACTCGGACATCGCCCTGCTTCACTCGCTCGAAGCCACCGCCAACCTGGCCGTCACGGTCCTCAAGCGCGACAAGGCGCAACTTGCGGTCAGCGCCGTGTCCCAGGCGCAAGTCGATGCGGATGACGCCGACCTGAAAGCGAAAGTGGCGGCGGCAGAGCAGCAACGCGCCTTGGTGGCGAAGAAAACCATCCGCGCCCCGTTTGCCGGAAAGATCGGGATTACCGGGGTCAATCCCGGTCAATTTCTCAACCCCGGCGACAAGATAGCCACTCTGCAAACCTTCAACCCCATCTACATCGACTTCAACGTCCCGCAAGCGCAGCTGGAGGCGATTGCCCTCGGTCAGGCCGTCTCGGTCACGGCCGGCGGTCTACCTCGGCAAACCTTCGCCGGCAAGGTCACCGCCATCGACACCAAGTTCGATCCGACCACCCGCAACGTCATCGTCGAAGCCACCATCGAGAATCCGCAGCAACGCCTGGTGCCCGGCATGTTTGCCCAGGCCGTCGTGGAGTCCGGCGCGAAGCAGCGCTACCTCACCGTTCCACAAACCGCCGTCACCTATAACCCTTATGGGACGACGGTGTTCATCGCGGTGCAGAAGAACGACCAGGGCAATGAGGTGCTCACGGCGCAGCAGACGTTCATCAAAACCGGGCCGACCCGTGGTGACCAGGTGGCCATCCTGTCCGGCGTGAAGGAAGGCGACCAGGTGATCACCAGTGGCCAGATGAAACTCAAGAACGGCTCACCCGTGAAAGTCGACAGCCGTGATGCGCCCCCGAACGACGCGTCCCCGACGCCACAAGAACAGTGAGGCGCGCCCATGAAACTCACCGATACCTTCATCAAGCGACCGGTCTGGGCCGTTGTCGTCTCGATGTTCATCCTGATCCTGGGGTTGCGCTCGATCTTCGGGCTACCGGTCAACCAGTGGCCGCGCACCGAGAACACCGTGGTCACCATCACCACCAGTTACTACGGTGCGGATGCGGCCACCGTGGCCGGTTTTATCACTCAACCCCTCGAATCGGCCATCGCCCAGGCGCAGGGCATTGATTACCTGTCCTCCTCGAGCATTACCGGGCTCTCGACCATCACCGCGACCCTGCGGCTCAACTACGACGCCAGCAAGGCGCTGACGGAGATCAACACCCAGGTCAACTCGGTGAAGAACCAGCTTCCGGCGCAGGCCCAGGAGCCGGTACTCACGGTCGCGGTGGGACAGACCACGGACGCCATGTACCTGGGTTTCTACAGCGATGCACTGCCGACGAACAACATCACCGATTACCTGTTGCGGGTGGTCAAGCCCAAGCTCGATTCGCTCGAAGGCGTGCAGACGGCCGAGATTCTCGGCGGACGCCAATTTGCCATGCGCGCCTGGCTGGACCCGGGCAAGCTGGCGGCCCACAACGTTTCGGCACAGGACGTTTCCATTGCCCTGTCCAGCAACAACTACCTGTCCGCCCTGGGCTCGACAAAAGGCCAGATGGTGACGGTCGACCTGACCGCCGGAACCGATCTGCACACGGTCGATGAATTCAAGCAGCTTGTGGTCAAGCAGAACGGCGATGCCCTGGTGCATCTGGAAGACGTGGCCACGGTCACCCTGGGTGCGGAGAACTACAACACCAGCGTCGCGTTCTCCGGCAAGCGCTCGGTGTTCATCGGTATCAAGGTGGCCCCGACGGCCAACATCCTGACGGTCGCCACCGAGGTCAGAAAGGCCTTTCCCGACCTGCAATCGCAACTGCCGAGCGGCGTCACCGGCGAGATCGTCTACGACTCCACGGAGTTCATCAATACCTCGATCTACGAGGTGGTGAAAACCCTCGTCGAGGCCATGATCATCGTCTCGATCGTCATCTACTTGTTCCTCGGTTCCTTTCGCGCGGTGATTGTTCCACTGGTGGCGATCCCGCTGTCGCTGATCGGGACATTTTTCATCATGTTCCTGCTGGGGTACTCGATCAATCTGCTGACCCTGCTGGCGCTGGTACTGGCCATCGGCCTGGTGGTCGATGACGCGATTATCGTGGTCGAGAACGTCGACCGTCATATCAAGGAAGAAGGTAAAGGGGTCATGGAGGCCGCCATGGTCGCGGCCAGGGAGCTCGGCGGTCCGATTATCGCCATGACGGTGGTGTTGATTGCCGCGTACGTCCCCATCGGACTGCGCACCGGCCTCACCGGGGCGCTGTTCAAGGAGTTCTGTTTCTCGTTGGCGGGCGCCGTGACCGTGTCGGCCGTGGTAGCGCTGAGCCTCTCGCCGATGATGACGTCGCGACTGTTCAAGCCAGGTCAGGAAGAGGGTCGATTCGCCCGCCTGCTGGATCGCTATTTCGACTGGCTGCGCAACCGCTACCACCGGGTACTGTCCGCCGGGCTCAACAGCTGGCCGGTGCTGGTCACCTTTGGTTTTATCCTGTTCCTGCTCGTGGCCGCCAGCGGCATGACCGCCAAGAGCGAGCTCTCGCCGACCGAGGACCAGGGACTGGTGTTCATGCAGATCAAAGGCTCACCGACGGCTTCCCCGCAACAGATGGAGCGGCTGGCCGACCAGGCCTTCCAGATCGGCAAGACGGAGCCTGAGTACGCGCAGATGTTCCAGCTCACGGGGGTGCCCGCACTCAATCAGGGGCTCGGCGGCATCCTGCTCAAACCCTGGGGGCAGCGCAGTCGCTCGCAAGCCGAGTTGGTGCTGGACCTCCAGCAGAAGTGGAACGAGGTCGCCGGCGCCAAGATCGCGGCCTTTCCGCTGCCGTCGTTGCCGGGTGCCCAAGGCTTGCCGGTGCAGTTTGTGATCACCACCACGGAGTCGGTCGCGAACCTGAATGAAGTCGCCCAGGCGGTGATGAGCGAGGCGCAAACGCAAAAGCTGTTCTGGTTCTCGGACCTGGACTTGAAGATCGACAAGCCACAAGCCACGCTGGTGGTTGACCGTGACAAGATCGCCGCCCTCGGGATGACCCAGGCCGATGTCGGCGCGGCACTCTCGGCGGCGCTGGGTGGAAACTACGTGAACTATTTCTCCACCGCCGGGCGCTCGTACAAAGTCATTCCCCAGGTCCTGCAGGTCGACCGTCTCAACCCCGATCAGATTCTCGATTACTACATTCGCACGCCCTCCGGTTCGATGATCCAGGCGCGTACGGTGGCCCATATCGAGACATCCACGGAAGCGGAGTCGATCAACCACTTCCAGCAGCTCAACTCGGCCACCCTTTCCGGCGTGAGCAGCTTGTCCCAAGGTGAACTGCTGGCGAAACTGAACGCGATCCTCAGCAGCGTAGCACCGTCGGGGTACACCTCCGATGCGTCGGGTGAGTCGCGGCAGTTCATGCAGGAATCGGGCGGCTTCGTCGGCCTTCTGCTGTTCTCCATCCTGATCGTCTACCTGGCGTTGGCGTTCCAGTTCGAGAGCTACCGGGACCCCGTGGTGATCCTGTTTTCGGTGCCGCCGGCGCTGTTCGGCGCACTGGCGTTCATCACGATGGGGTTCGCTTCCATCAACGTGTACACACAGGTGGGGCTGGTGACCCTGCTCGGGCTCATCACCAAGCATGGGATCCTGATCGTGCAGTTTGCCAACGAACTGCAGCGCGCGGGTCTCGCCAAGCGCGAGGCCATCGAAGAAGCCGCGTCGGTACGCCTGCGGCCGATCCTGATGACCACCGCGGCCATGGTGTTGGGCGTCGTGCCGCTCGTCTGGGCCTCCGGCGCCGGCGCGGCCGGACGTCATGACATGGGCCTGGTGATCTTCGCCGGCCTCTCGATCGGCACCCTGCTGACGCTGTTCATGGTGCCGGCCATGTACATGTTCATTGGCACCACTCACCATCAGGAGGTACCAGAGCAATCGCTTTCCACTGACGCGGCATGAGGATCATGAGGATCATGAGGCGGCAGCAAGGGGCTCGCGCTTCAGACCGGCAACTCGGTGGTCAATTTGATTTTCTGCATGGGAATCTCCGTCTTCAAGCTCTGTACACCCTTGATGCGTGCCAGGTGCTTGATCTGAAACTGCCGATAGGCTTCCAGATCCGAAGCGACCACCCGCAGCAAAAAATCACAATCGCCCGCCATCAAGTGGCACTCCAGCACTTCGGGCAGTTCCCGAACAGCATCGGTGAAGCGATCCACCGTGACTTCGTCCTGCCCTGTCAGCCATACCCGTACAAAGAGAGTGACGGCCACATTCACTTTCACAGGGTTGACCAGCGCTACATAGCGCTCGATGACGCCAGCCTCTTCCAGCAGGCGAACCCGCCTCAAGCAAGGAGATGGTGAGAGCCCCACTTGCTTGGCCAGTTCGAGATTCTGCAAGCGGCCGTCTCGCTGCAGCGCTCGCAGTATGCGTCGATCGGTTGCGTCAAGATTCATTGGCATCAGATTCCACAAATAAATCAATTTATAGATAGAAATTTCAATATAGCCGACTTAACCCTGGTCTTAGCAACCCGATTTCCTTCAAGCGCTGGAATAATTATCCAACTTGGAGGAACAACATGACCGAACGCAATCTGATCCTGCCCACCCGCCACGGCGGCGACGTTGAAAGCGAGCTGATACGCGGAGCAAAGGCCGCCTTGCCCGTGCTGCTGGGCTTTGTACCCTTTGCCCTGGTGCTGGGTGCACAGGCTTCGCAAAAAGGGCTGCATGCCTATGAAGTCGCACTGATGACGGGTCTGAATTTCGGTGGTGGCTCGGAGTTCGCCGCCATCGAGCTCTGGTCTTCACCGCCACAGGTGTTGGTGATCGTGGCGATGACGCTGCTAGTGAACAGCCGGCACCTGCTGATGGGGGCGACATTGGCGCCCTACCTTCGGCATCTGCCGATGAGCAAGGCACTCCCGGCGCTTTTCGTCATGTGCGACGAGAGCTGGGCAATGGCGCTGGCGGACGCGCAGCGAAACGGCGAGCGGCCGTCCACGCCGGCCTTCAGCCTGGCCTATTTTCTTGGCGTGGCGCTCTGCCTCTGGTTGACCTGGGTGCTGTTCACCTCGCTGGGCGCCCTCGTCGGGCCGGTGCTGGGAGACCTGCATGCCTACGGTTTCGACATGGCCTTCGCCGCCGTGTTCCTGGTGCTGCTGCGCGGTATGTGGAAAGGCCTGCAGGCTGCCGTGCCATGGTTGTTCAGCCTGATCGCCGCAGCGGCTTTCCATCTGCTGATTCCGGGAGGCTGGTACGTGCTGGCGGGTACCGTGGCAGGTCTCACATCGGCTTACCTGTGGGCAAAGTCATGATCGACAACCTGACGCTGCTCACTCTCCTGGCGATGGCCCTGGTGACTTACCTCACGCGCATGCTGGGCTTCGTCCTGTTGCGTAACAGGTCCCTCGGTCCCGTATTGCAGGAGGTCATGCAGGCGGCACCCGGTTGCGTGCTGATTGCGCTGATCGCCCCCAGGTTCGTCAGTGGCCAACCCGCCGACCTGGCGGCCCTGGGGCTGACGCTCTATGCCGCAACACGCTTGCCCCTGCTTCCCGTCGTGCTGATCGCCATCATCGCGACGGCTACGTTGCGTTATCTATTACCCACTTGAACGCTCAGTCGAGGACATCAATGCCAGTGTTTGTCAGCGAAAAAACGGTTTGGATCGAGACACCCCACGGGCAGCTATTGGCTCGCAGCTGGTCCCCGGCCAAGAAGGAAGATAACCGGGTAAAACCACCCATCATCCTGTTCCATGACTCCCTGGGGAGCGTGGAGCTCTGGAGAGACTTCCCTGAAAGGCTCTGCCAGGCAACCGGACATGAAGTGGTAGCGTACGACAGACTCGGCTTCGGACAGTCGGCTGCCTACCCCGGGGACTTGCCCATGGATTTCATTCGAGACGAAGCCGAGCGCTTCTTTCCGTTGCTGCGGGCGGCGTTGCACATCGAACAGTTCGTCGCATTTGGTCATAGTGTGGGTGGGGCGATGGCCGCGACCTGCGCATCTTTGTATGGGCAAAGCTGCATGGCACTGATCACCGAGTCCGCACAGGCGTTCGTTGAGGATCGGACACTCCAGGGCATTCGGGTCGCCAAGGCGCTATTCGCGAACACGGGACAGATGGCGCGACTCCAGAAGTACCACGGCGACAAGGCGCAATGGGTGCTGTCGGCCTGGACGCAGACCTGGCTATCGGAGGCCTTCGCGGGCTGGACAATCGAAAGCTGTATCGCCTCGATTCACTGCCCGCTGCTTGCCATTCATGGCGAAGAAGACGAGTACGGGTCCGTTCTGCACCCGGCACGTATCGCCAGGCTGACGACAGCCTCCAGCGAATGCCTGATCCTCGAGCAGTGCCGCCACGTCCCTCACCGAGAGGTTGCGCAAGCTGTCCTGGACAAGGTGAGCCGCTACCTGCGGGTCGTCTGCCTCACTCCAGCCGAGCTCGAAGGAACTCGATGAACCGTTGGGTTTTGGCCGGCAGCAGTCGAGTCTCGGTAACGGCATAGACCGTCACCGGTTTGCCCTTCCATTCGGGCATGATTCGACGCAGTTGGCCACTGCTCAGTTCATCGGCAATGATTTCCTCGTGCATCAGCACAATGCCCTGATCATGCGCCGCAAGCCGTCGCAGCAGCCCGACGCTGTTGACCATGAAACGCCCGGCCGTTGCTACCGAGAGTGTTTGCACACCATCGTTCAGTGTCCAGGTCCCGGCCTTCTGGATATTCAGGCATTCATGCCGTTCGAGATCATTCGGTGTACTGGGTACGCCCGCCACCTCGAGATAACGCGGCGAGGCATACAAATAAGGCACCAGCGTGGTCAAGGGGCGTGCGATCAGTTGTGAGCTCTCCGATTCGCCGATCCGAATGGCGACGTCGAAAGGCTCGCTCACCAGGTCGACTCGCCGGGGGCTCAGATCGAGATCGAAGACGATCCCGGGATAAAGGCCGGCAAACTCGGCGATCAAGGGCGACAGGTAAGTGATCGCAAAGTCCACGGGCAACGAGACCCGCAGCACACCGCTGGGTTGCGCGAGCATGTCTCCGAGCTGCTCATGCGCCAGCCGGGCCTCATCGACAATTCGCTTGCAGCGCTCGAAGTAGATCTGCCCGGCTTCAGTCGGCTCGACCTTGCGCGTTGTTCGATGCAAGAGCCGCAAGCCGATCGCCTTCTCCAAGGCACTGATACGCCGCGACAGGGTGGAGTTCGGCATGCCCAGCACCTCGGCGGCCCCGCGAAAGCCTTTCGCTTTGACAACCTCGACAAACAAAGCCATATCGTTCAACAGTTCCACGCCAATTGCTCCATTAATGGATCAATAAAATCCAAAAACCCCCTATTTATCCCAAAAATAATAAGACGGATGATGCCTGCCTCGCCACTCATTTGAGGATCGCACCATGAGCTCACTCTTCACGCCCATCCACGTTGCAAAGGCCACTTTTTCCAACCGTCTGGTCATGGCCCCGATGACCCGCAGCCGTGCGCAACCCGATGGCACGCCGGGGGAACTGGCAGCCGAATACTATGCCCAGCGCGCCGGGGTCGGCCTGATCGTTGCCGAAGGCACGCAGCCTTCCGCCGATGGCCAGGGCTACCTCACCACACCGGGTATCTATAGCGATGCACACGTGGCCGGTTGGAAGAAAATCACTGCCGCAGTGCACGCCCAGGGTGGTCATATCTATATCCAGCTGATGCATGCCGGTCGTATGTCGCATCCCGATAACACCCCCCATCATCGCCAGGGTGTGGCCCCGTCCGCCATTGCGCCGAATACGCCCATGTTCACCGCCACCGGCATGCAGGACATCCCGGTGCCGCGTGCGCTGACGACTGAAGAAGTACGCCAGACGGTGGCTGATTTCCGCTTCGCCGCGCGTCGAGCGATCGAAGCCGGAGCCGACGGTGTCGAAATTCACGGTGCCAACGCGTATCTGATCCAGCAGTTCTTCGCCCCGAGCGCCAACACTCGAACCGACGAATACGGGGGGTCGATCGAGAACCGCGCACGCTTTGCCATTGAGGTCGCGACCGCCATCGCCGAGGAAATCGGCGCGGATAAAACCGCGATCCGCCTCTCGCCCGGCACCGCCATGTGGGGCATTGACGAAGGCGAAGAAGGCCCGAACCTCTACCGCTACCTGGTCGCCGAGCTGAACAAGCTGGGCCTTGCCTACGTGCATGTCCTGCATCAAGGCAACGACGCGCTGCTGGCTGACATCCGCAAGCTCTGGAAGAACACCTTGATTCTGAACCGCCCGAGCCGCGCACGGGAACAGATTGGCGCCGACCTGGCTTCAGGGCTAGCGGATATGGAGGCCTACGGCCAAATGGTCCTGGCCAACCCGGACTTTGTCGAGCGGTTGAAAGCGGATGCGCCGCTGAATCCAGCGGACCACACGACATTCTTCGGCGGCAACCAGAAGGGCTACACCGACTACCTCGCCTTGAACGCTTGAGGCCAGCGCCGCCCCCAGGAAAACAGCCAGGGCAGACAGGACGTCCTGCGGCCTTGGCTACATCGCCCCAATCGAAGGCTCCAAGAGCGCCGCCCAGGCCGCTTTGGGGCTCATTTCGACAACACCTTCCCCTTCACCACCTGGCTCAGTCGTTCGATGCCGTGACGAAACTCTCGCTCATCCAGACTGCCATAACCCAAGCGCATCGCCTGGACCGGCGAGTCATCGTCGCCGAACAAATGCCCGGGCAGGATGCGGATGTTCTGCGCCATGGCTTCCCGCGCCAGGAGTGTCACATCCAGGGGCTGGGTGAATTTGATCCACAGAGCCAGGCCTCCACTGGGTGCGGTGACGCTGCCAACGTCACCCAGGTGCTCATGGACGGCCTGGACCGCCAGTCGACAACGCTGTTCGTAAACCCGTAGCGCTCGCCGAATATGGCGCTTGAGCTTGCCGCTTTGCAGCAGGTGCGCCGCCGCACGTTCGGTGACGGTATTGCCTTGCCTGTCGACCAGCAGGATTTCGTTTGCCAGGCGGTTGATGATGACAGGTGGCGCCACGACGTAACCGATGCGCAGACCCGGCGCCAGTATCTTGCTCAACGAGCCGATGTAGATCACGCGTCCGCCTTGATCCACGCTCGCCATGGGCAACATCGGGTTGTGTGAAAAGTGGAACTCATGGTCGTAGTCATCCTCGATGATGACGAAGTCGAATTGCTCCGCCAACGCCAGCAGGCGCATGCGCCGATCTATCGGCATGGTCACGGTGGTTGGAAACTGATGATGCGGTGTCAGGTAGATGGCCCGTATGCGCTGGGCTCGACAAACCCGCTCCAGCGCATCGGGGATCATGCCGAACTCGTCCTGCTCGATACTCTGAATCGAGCCGCCACAGGCGCGGAACGCGTCCCTCGCCGGGGGGTAGCTCAGGCGCTCCATGGCGACCCCGTCGCCGGGGCGCACCAGCATTTTCGCAGCCAGGTAGATGCCCATCTGACTGCCCCGCACGAGGCACAAGGTATCCGCGTCGGCATTGAGGCCTCGCTCCGCGCGCAACATGGCGGCCAGTTCCTGACGCAACAGGCCCAGGCCACGAGGATCGCCGTAGCCCATCCGATTGCCGCGCGCCGACTCCAACAGGGCAATACGGAAAGCCCTCGACAGCTCCTCAAACGGCACAAGGCGTGTGTCTGGCGCGCCGTCACTGAAATCGAATACGTCGTCCGCGACCGGAGCCAGCAGCGGGCGCACACTGCCGTAAAGCTGGTAGCCAGGCTCTGGAAGGCGCCCCGAAAGACGCTGGGCGACCGCCGCGACACGGGCCTCCTGCTTGACCACCGGCAGTTCCGGGGACACAAAGGTTCCGCGCTTTTGCTGGGTGATCAGCCAGCCCTGCGCCGTCAACTCTTCGTACGCCAGAATGATGGTCTTGCGGTTCACGCCTAACCGGACCGCCCATTCACGAGAAGTCGGCAACGAGTCGCCGGGGCGTAACAACCCCGAGCGTATCCGCTCCGTGAGGGCCGCCACGAGCTGTGCATTCAGCGAAGCGGTCGCCGTTCGGTCTAGTTCGACACTGATATCCCATCGTTTAACCATGGACGTTCACGTTGTCTCGGATTTTTCTGGACCATCAGACTTATCAAATCTGGATGATTGAATAGGACCAGACAGACGATAGCATTTTGATCACGACCTAACACCCAGGCTGCCTCAAAGATGACTATCGCTGCGCACCGCTACGCTCTTACGGCTGACTATCGAGTCGCCGCACTGGAGAACGTGACCGACCAGGTTGTGAGGCTGGTACTGCTCCCGGTCAGCGCCCGGCGTTTGCACTATCGCGAAGGCCAGTACCTCAGCATCGAACTCGCCAATGGCGAACTGCGTAGTTACTCGCCCGCCACGGCGATGGCGGCTGACGGTGCGATTGAGTTGCACGTGCGCCTGCATCCGCAGGGAAAATTCTCGACGCTGTTACGTGAGCGCAGCAGCGTCCTGAGTTCGCTCAAGGTTTATGGTCCCTATGGCGACTGCGTCTGGCAAACGCCCGCATCGCCCGACGCACCGATACTCTTTCTGGCGACCGGCACCGGCATAGCCCCCATCAAGGCGCTGGTGCAGGCGGCATTGTCGAGTGGTTGCAAGAACCCTGTCTGGCTGTACTGGGGAGCCCGTCATGTCGAGGAGTTCTATGAGTCGGCGGCGTTCGAGGCGCTTGAATCACGCCACCCCAATTTCCATTTCCTCATGAGCACCAGTGCCTCGGACAGGGGCCGTGGCGAGCCACGCTACGTTCAGGATTGGGCGGCGCGGCAACATCCGGATCTCGCCGACGCGCTCGTTTACGCCTGCGGCCTGCCCTCCATGGTGGATGCCGCGCAAGCCCTGCTGACACAAAACAACGGGCTGCACGCCGAACGTTTCTTCGCCGATGCTTTCGTCAGCGCGACGGTACCGGCGGCCGCCCCTCGGCCACCCGCCGACACCTTGTCGGTCAACGCCACCTTCGATACCCATCAGCCGCAGCAAGTGACCCGCAACCGCCTGCAGCTTGAACCCGGTACGTCGCTACTCAATGGCTTGCGTGCCGCGGGTGTACTCAACGGCGTTTGCGGTGGTCGACAATCCTGCGGTACCTGCCGGGTCAGCCTGGCACCGCACTGGTTCAACCGGATCCCGCCACCTGCCCGTTCAGAACAGCGGCTGCTCCAGGCACTTCCCGAAGCGGGTCAGCTCGACCGACTGGCGTGCCAAATCATCATCGAGCCCGCGTTGGACGGACTGCATTTCAGCATTCCGGCACTGGCCGTTTAACCCTGTCCACTCCCCCTGATCGAGAGTTCCTCCCATGACATTGATACATGACCGCCAAACCGTGGAAGCTGTAGGGCCAGCCTACAGCGAGAGCCAAATGATGACCGTGCGCCAGATGACTCGTTATGCGATCCAGCAGATCGCGCGCAGGGTCCAGCCCGGAATGGTTGAAGAAGACGCGGTGGAAATGGCCAAAGACGTCCTCGCCGATCACGCCATGCTCCGAGGCTGGCATGAGGTCTATGTTCGCTTTGGCAGCAATACGACCAAGACCTTTGGCGAAGCATCCGAACCTGGAATCGTCTTGGGCGCGGACGATATCTTCCTGATTGACATTGGCCCGACATGGAAAGAATGGGAAGGCGATGGTGGTGATACGTTCGTAACGGGCAGCAACCCGGACATGGCCCGTTGCGCCATCGACGCGCGGGAAATATTTCACGATGTCCGCCGCCACTGGCAGGTCACTCAAGCGACAGGCCAAGCACTTTATGAGTTTGCGGTTGCGTGCGCCGAGCAACGTGGCTGGGTGCTCAACATGGATCTTTCCGGACACCGCCTTGCGGACTTCCCCCACGCGACCATCTACGCAGGCCCCATGGCGGACATCGCGTTCACGCCGTCCCGACAGTTGTGGGTGCTCGAAATACATATCCGCAATAAAGAACACACCTTCGGCGCCTTTTTTGAGGACATGCTGCTCGAAGATGCGTACTTCTTCGCCTGACCCATTCGGGCACCGCCGCTGTATTTCAAATCAGGGAATCAATATGCAAACCTGATCGACGCAGAACATCCAACCCGCCTCGGTGGCGGGTTCATTGTTCTGGTTCGACCGGCTCAGTCAGGGCGGACACCCGCTCCAGGGGCGGCATTGATTGTGCCAGGGGACTTACGGTAGAGGCCGACTGCCAATCCCGTGATGATGATCGCAATTGAGATCAAGTTAGGTGTCGAGATGTGTTCGCCGATAATCAGCATCGAACTACAGATGCCGAATACCGGAATCAGCAACGATAGAGGCGCCACTGTCGAAACGGGATAAAGCTTCAACAGCGAGTTCCATCCCCAATAGGCAAAGTGTGTAGCGAGATAAACCTGGAAAATAATCGATAGCACAGCGGTCAGGTCGAGACTGCTTTGCAGGCTCTCAAAGGGCGCGGCACCCTGCATACCCCAGGCGATGCAGAAGAGTGGGATGGGTGGAAACAGACTGGCCCAGACCATGAATGAAAAGATCTCTTTGACACCGGATTTCTTGATAATGACGTTGCCGACGCTCCAGGCGACGGCACTCAGCACAATCAGCAGTACTCCAAGTATCGCATGCTCCCCTTGCTGGGTAGAAATGATGCCTACCAACCCAACCAATGCCAGCAGCGCACCGAAAAGCTGAGCACCACGAAGCCTCTCTTTAAACAGTAACGCCCCCCACCCCATGGTGAAGAACACACTGAGCTGGATGATCAGCGAAGCAATACCGGGGCTGACACCGACCTGAATGCCATAGTTGATCACACCCCACATACCCAACCCGAAAATGAAACCGTAAGCGGCGACATAGCCGAACTTGATGGCCGGGCGTTTTATGAAGAACACCAAGGGTATGGCGGCGAGTGCAAAGCGTATGCCGGTTAACACAAAGGGATCGATCGACCGTAATCCCAGCTTGGTGATTGGGAAGTTCACTCCCCACACCAGGGTAACCAATATCGCCAGAACCAAATGTTTTTTCTGCATGTCACTAGCCTCACGTTAAGCGGCATACCGCGATAGCGATATGCCGCACTCCAATCAGTTCAATGCGAACCGTTTCTGCATCAAGCAAAGCCCAGTGATTTCCATCAGAAGGTTATCTACCGATGCACGCTGTGCCGGTGACAGCGAAGGCAGTTTGGCCAACAGGCCACGAACCTTGACCGGATCGAAGAATGGAACCTGGCTCAGTGTTGGACCGTTGAGTACGTCGTGCATCATTTCGTACAGTTTCGACTGCGGGCTCTGAGCAGCAGGTGGTGCACGGAAGTACTGTTTCTTACGGTCATACACAGCCTGAGGAACGTATGGCCGCATAGCTTCACGCAGCGCGAATTTCTCAGTGGCGCCACGGACTTTCATCGAAACTGGGAGGCGGCACGCAGCTTCGATAACCCGGTGATCGAGCAGAGGCGGACGACCTTCCAGGCTGCCAGCCATTTCCATGCGATCACCCAGGGAGGTCAACACAACGTTGGGCAGACTGGATTTGGCGACCATGTACAGCGAACGGTTCACGGGTTCCCAACCATTGAGAGCTCTAGGGCTCAAACGGTCATAGAACTGACGATAAGCGTCCACGTCACAGAAACGCTCACGGAAGTCATCACTGTAAAGGTGCGCCAGCGGGCTAAACAGTGCGGCCTGGGTCTCGAGCCACGACACACCGTGACCCAGTTCCTTGTGTACCCAGTCAATACCGCCGGTGCCGCCTTCCAGGTAGCGGTTTTCGCTTTCATGCAGGCGTTTGGCCAATGCAGCGATGACGCCCGGGTCCTGATGCTCATGGTTATAGAGCACCATATCGCGTCGGTAATGAGGATAACCGCCGAACACCTCGTCGGCGCCTTCGCCGGTAAGTACAGCACGCATGCCTTGTTTCTGAACAAACTTGCACAGCATGTACTTGGCGGCGCTATGGGCATTAGCGAAAGGCATCTCCGCATGCCACAGGGCGTTTTCGAAGTTATCGGCCATGTCGGACGAGTTGACCGACAACACATGCAGGTTGGCCCGATTATGCTGGGCGGCTATTTCTGCGTACTGGCGCTCGTCAAAACCTTCTGCGCCTTCGAAAGACAGGTGGAACGCCTCCAAAGGTTTACCGGTCAGCTCGGTGGCGATTCCCAACATGGCCGATGAATCGAGGCCGCCGCTCAGGCACACGCCCACCGGTACGTCAGCGTGCAGTCGCAGACGTACTGATTCTTCAATGGTATGGCGTAGGGACTCTATCATTTGGGCTTCAGACTGGTTGCTGCCAACCGTGTCGCTCGTAGGGAAGTCCCAATCCCAATACTGTTCGGTTTGCAGGCCACTGCTGTCCGCGATGATCCAGCAGCCCGGTTTTACGCTGCGGATATTTTTGAAAAGCGTTCGGTCTCGCAGGATAAAGCCGCGGTTCGCGTAAGCTTCATCGTCCCATTGCGCCGGCACACCAGCCGCGAGTAATGCCTTCACTTCCGAGGCGAAATACCAGGCCCCCTCATGTTCGGTGTAATACAGCGGTTTGACCCCGACACGGTCACGTACGGCAAACAACATCTTGCGCAGGCGGTCGAAAATCAGAATGGTAAATTCACCACGCAATTGCTTGAGACCACGCACACCGTGTCGACGGTACAGGTGCATCGCGATTTCACTGTCCGACGATGTCTTGAAGCGGCAGCCGACGCTTTCCAGTTCCTTGCGAATCCGCTGATAGTCGTAGAACTCTCCATTAACCATCATCACCAGGTCGCCCTCGTCGGCGACGATGGGTTGAGTCCCATTTCCAAGTCCGACCAGACCTAGTCGCACATAACCGAAGGCTGCTTGACCTTGAGGGTCAAACCACTGACTCGAACTGTCCGGGCCACGGTGATGAATCGCTCGCAGGGCGGCATCGAACATGTTCGGGTTGAACGCACGCGGTTGTTTGGAGAAGACGCCGATGTATCCACACATATGAATTACTCTAGATATTTAACAAACTGTTAAGCGTCAGATAACGCTTAGACTTCAACGCAAAGTTCTCTTGCATTCTTTGGGGGCGCGTACTCGACTGGCAATTGGGCGCCAATCGACTTGAGGATGTCTGGCATGGCAGAATAATCGGCCTCACCGGCCTCCTTGAACTGAGTGGGCAACGCTAACGAATGATCGCCGTACAATTCAAGCAATTGCGGAAGAATGTCTCGCCACGCGGCTGTTTCCCGCATAGGGAAAATACGAATGGCATTGGCGGTGCCCTCAGCGAACAACTTTCTTTGGTGCTCGCAGAAATCACCGTATATCCGCTGCACAAACATTGGAAAAATATGCTTGTGAACTACTTCATCTTTTTTATGCAGCGCCACGGCGTGGCGAAACACCGGTTGTATCTGCGGCGAATCACTCAGGTCGGACAAGTAATCACTGATGAACGTTTCCGAGACCAGAGAAAATGCCAAGCGATAAACTTTGAAATCGGCCTCCGACAGAGTACCCTGAACCTCGTTCAGATGTCGCGTCAGCTCAAGCTCCGGCCATTTGATGTTCATACCACGCTGGGTAATGGCCAGTTCGCACATGTTGATTGAGAACAACGTATGAAAAGCTTCGTCCGCCAGGGTCTCGGAAATCGTTGCAGCGCCCGCATAACTAAGTCGCGAACCAAGGTGGAGCAAATCGATGCACGATGGACAAATAATCTCGGTTTCAATAGCTATCGTTTTCTGATTGTAGACAACCCAACCCGCCGAGAGAATAAGCAACTTTAACCCAACGGGATATTGCCGATAGTTACTATCCTCACAGAAGGGAAGCAGTGTTTCCAGAAAATCAGGAGCATTAAGGTCAAGTTGGATCTCGGGACGTTGAGAATCAAGCTTTATCTGTGCCCGTTTGTGCCAGCTTCTCTCGATCTTGATCAGTCGCTCGTCAGAACTGTCATTGCTTCGATATAGGTCATCTTGAACACTATGCTGAAACATGTTTCACCAATTTTGCGATTATTTAGTGGCCATCCATGGGCTTGCCGAATACCTCGACAACTATCACGTACGGAAACTACAGGCTGGGGGCAGTTTGGATTTTGTTATTCTTACGATCAAGGAAGTCAGCAAGACGCTCTTGAGTACGGGCATCCGATGAAACTACGGCGGCAATCAGCGCCTCGGTGACCAGACCATCTTGTTGGTTCTGATCGACAATTCTCGGCAGGACGTGGGTCACTGCGTAATTGGTCATTGGCAAGTTGCTTGCCACTTTGTTCGCCAACTCGATGGCTTTATCAAGTACTTGGCCAGTGGGTACCAGGTATTGAGCAACTCCGCGCTCATAGCTTTCTTGAGCGTATAGCGTGCGTCCGGTGAGCATCATGTCGGTCATCAGGGCGATACCGGCAATCCTTGGAAAACGGACCGAAGCACCAACGCCCACATACAAGCCACGCATGCCTTCAGGTAGAGAGAAGAAGGCACTGTCGTCCACTACGCGCAAACTGCAAGCCGTGGCAATTTCCAGCCCGCCCCCAATGGCTGCACCTGTAATGGCGGCAATCACCGGTACTTTACCGAACTGGATAAGGTCAAACGTAGCGTGCCATTCACGGAAGGAATGTACGCTGTCGATGACCGATAAGTCTCTGACTTCAGATAAATCCAGGCCAGTGCAAAAGTGCTGACTGGTACTGTAAATCACAGCAGCACCCACCCCATCGGGGATGTTGGAAAACGTTTCGCGCAGTTCGTGCATCATTTCCAGTGACATGGCATTGCGCTTTTTCGGCCGATTCAAACCTACCAGCAGAACAGCACCCTCTACTCTGACATCCAAGTAGTTCCTGACAACCGTCATTCGAATCTCCCTTCGAATTGTCCCATTTTGGAGATGCGATTTTATGACTCGGAATTTTGGCCTGCTTGCTAAAGCAGGTCTATTTTTGTCAAAATCGGGCCATGTCGACCGATCAAACACTGAATCCCTACGAGCATGGAAGCCCCGATGCTGTGGTGAGCCTGCGCAAGTACTCTTCGGGTACTGTTTTTGCTCGGCACACACACAGTCGTGGTCAGTTTGCGTATGCTTCGACGGGCACTTTGAAGATGTTCACCGATCTGGGGAATTGGGTTGTCCCGCCTCAAAGAGCGCTTTGGGTTCCCGCCTGCGTGTCGCATGAAATGCATATGCGCGGCGACGTGACCATGATCAATACCTACCTCGATGAGGCCGCCGCCAATCGTGCTGGTTTGCCGGAGCATTGCCAGGTCTACGATGTTTCGCCGTTGCTCAGGCATCTGTTGGAAGCGGCGCTGGCCATCGACCCGGAGCAAGCACCCAATATCCGAAGCCAGTCCGTACAGACGCTCCTGGTGGATGAAATCGGCGCCATGTCGGAGCTTCCATTGAGCGCACCATTGCCTTCGGAACCTCGACTGGCCCTTTCATGCCATCGATTCCTGGATGCCCCCACGCAGAATATTTCCATCAGTGAAATGGCCAGTTGGTCGAGCATGAGCCGGCGAACGTTCACGCGAAGTTTTCGGGAAGCGACCGGCATGAGTTTTGTGTTCTGGAGACAGCAAGTCTGTCTGCTCGAAGCCATGTCCAGACTGAGCAATGGTTCATCTATCACCGAAGTGGCGATTGATCTGGGGTACAGCAGTCCAAGCGCATTTACCTCGGTATTTCGGCGCAACCTCGGGGACTCACCGGGGCGTTATCTGGCCAAGTCCAAAGGCGCATCGATGTTTTGAGCGGCTGACCGGGAAGAAAACGACCGCCCCTGGCAGTTTCAGGTGCCGTCTCAACGGAGGAGAATCACCATGCGAACAATGAACGAGACAATCGAAGCGCTGGAGCATGGCAATGTCAGTGCGCTTGATCTGGTCCAAGCGGCTCTGCGCAAGAATGAGACGGCAGAACATGTGTTCATTTCTCTGCTCGAATCTCAAGCTATCTCGGCGGCCCGGCAATCCCTGACGCGCCGACAACAAGGCAACGCCTTGAATACTGCGGACGGCATTCCATTCGCGGTGAAGGACCTCATCGACGTGGCTGGGAGCCGTACCACCGCCGGCTCCCTTACCCGTAACGAATTGGCACCAGTGGCTCAGGATGCGCCGGTTATTGCTCGGCTGCGCAACGCTGGCATGATTCCGATCGGCAAAACCAACCTCACAGAATTCGCTTACTCGGGCCTGGGTCTGAACCCGCATTACGGCACGCCCAGGGCGGATTTCAAATCGCTAGAGGCGCGAGCACCTGGCGGCTCTTCGTCCGGGTCAGCGATTGCGGTTCAACGGGGTATTGTTTGCGTTGCCATCGGCACTGATACGGCGGGTTCCATTCGCGTACCCGCGGCGTTCAACGGCCTGACAGGGTTCAAAGGCTCCAGTCATCGATACGACATGAGCGGGATTCATCCGCTGGCAGTCACGTTCGACAGCCTGGGCTGCTTTGCCCATAGCGTGCAGGACTGTGTGACATTGGATCGGCTTATGCGTGGTGTATCCGGGCCGAGCCACCCCTCGGTTGACCTAAGGGACGTTCATTTCGTAGTGGAGACTCAGATTCTTAAAGACCCGGAGCTCCAGCCTGCGGTCCACGCAAATTTCCTGGCCACGGTGGATCTGCTCGAACGCGCGGGGGCCCATCTTCACTACAGGGCACTGACTTCCGTCAGCCGGACTCGCGAGGCAATCAAACATCTGGGATGGTTGGGGGCCATTGAAGCCTGGCGCTTGCTTGGGGGGATCGTGGAAAGTCCGAACGGTTTACGGCTGGATCGTCGGGTTCGCAGCCGACTGCTCGCCAGTGCAACAATTCCTGCAACAACCGAAGCCGAGCTTCGATTGTTACGAAGCGAGTTGATGCAGAAACTCAGTGAGGAACTCAACGGTGCCATTTTGCTGATGCCTACCGTTAAACATGTCGCTCCACCGCTCGCTGAGCTGGAGGCAGACGATGCTCTGTTCGCCACCACTAATCTGCGAACCCTGGCCTACACCATGATCGGTAGCTTCCTCGATATGCCAGGACTGGCCATTCCCTCTGGAGTTGACCCACAAGGGCTGCCGACATCGGTCCTGATCTCTGCACCTCAGGGCCGAGACGACGACGTACTGGATGTAGGAATAGCCGTCGAGCTTCTTCAAAAGAGCGGGTGAAGGACGCTGCGGTAAGAAACGTGGGTAGTGCAACACCGTACCGCAAGGATGCTGCACTGTCGCCTCATTGCTTTTCCGAGGCTGCTCGATGAGCATGAATGACCAATCTGAATTGCCCTAGCGCGGCGATCACACCGACACTCAGGAACGCACCACCGAACCTGAAACCGGCAACTGGTCCAGCAGCTTGAGCCCGGTGGTTTTCACGAACGTCTCATAGTCCATCGGCTTCTCGATGCGGGTTTCCGTGTTGGGCAGCACGTAGGCCCAGGCCCGTTTGGACGAGGCGTCGTACACCAGCTTGAACAAGCGCGTGGGAACCCAGACCTGGTCGTCGCCAATGGTGGTATGGCCCTCGTCAAAGATCGGCCCGGTAAAGACAAACACATTGCCGTCGGCGCGCATCGCGAACTTTCTGACGTCGGCCTCGACCTTGCTCCAGATCTTGCGGTTATTGGTGGGGTCCTGCGGCACCATGTTCGACAACGCAAATGACTGGGCCATGGCGTTCGAGTTCGGCGCATCCGCCGCCGGGGCCTGATGGCCACGATCCACGGCCGGATGCTGAGCCCGGTAGTCGCTCAGCTCTGCCCGCGCGCCCTTGGGTATGCGCGGGTCCGGGTAGAACTGATTGGTGCGCTCCTCGCCCTTGGCATCCCGTAGCTGGGCCGCGCTCAGGCGCTCCACCACCACCAACGGGGTCTTGCTGGTTTGCGAGTACAGCACCGCAAAGCTGTCGGAACACAGGGCCATGGGTTTCATCGTCGCCGGCACACTGGCCGTGCTGATCGGCCGGGCGCCAGGGAACAGATCGGCACAACCGTCGAATGAGGCCTGCTGCTGTTTGCTCGAGTAGAGATCAATCGCCGCACTCTGGCTGATGGAGCCTGAGCGGTGTCCTTGTTTCTCGTGTTGGCTGGGGGGATCGATAAGGTCCAGCAGGCTGCGCGCTTGGGCCGCGCCGGTCGAGAGCAGCACAAGGGCCGACAGCCCCACTGCGATATTGCGTAGGTTCATGCTTGAATTCTTCGGATTGGAGTACGGGGATACAGATGACAAAGCCCTCTAGATGAGGGCTTGGGGGGCTTTTTACGCGCTATGAGCGGAAATTGCCAGAAGCGCACCCGAGTATGGGTTAGGGTTATCGCGACCTGTCAGGCAGTTGGGGTCCAGACCTCGTCCAGGCCGCTGAACAGTGTTTACACCGTTATCGCCCGCCACAACATGTCAAAGCCCAGTTGCCGGTGACGTTCAGCTTCCCCTGGCAGCTTTTCAACATGTTCAATCGTTGTGTTGGCGATGTTTTCTATCACGGACGAAATGAAGCTGATGGGGGCATTGACCAGTACGCCATCCCCTACCCCATCCTGCATCATCTGCGACACCGCCAGAAACGGCTCCATGGCCAGTGCCCGGGTTTCGTCCGATATCTGTCCCGAAGATGAAAGTCGGGCGATGACGACTCGCTCGACGGCATTACCCAGTCCCCAGCTCACATAGCGCTGGAAAATGTACTGCATACGCAGCCGGTAGTCGGCCCCGATCGGATAATCCGACATCATGGCACCCGCCAGGCTTCGCTTGAGGTGCATGTACAGCTCCTGGAACAACACCTCCTTGCTCTTGAAATAGGTGAACAGCGTGCCCTCGGCTACGCTGGCGCGCCGTGCGATGCTCGACGTGCTGGCCAGCACCCCCTGCTCGGCAACCGCCTGCATGGCAGCCAGCAACAGGGCGATCCGTTTCTCTGGACTCAAAGGACGCGCCACAGACTACCTTTACGAAATAGATTGATTGATTACTCAACGATATTTGTTTTTTACGGCAAGGACAACGAAACGTTCGAGCGCTGACCCTGCGCGACCTTCGCCGAGCGCGTAGCGCGCCTGCATGCCAAACGCCAGTCCTGCCTGGAAGCCATCAGGAAGGATCCGTAGCCGGGACGGCGAGCCCCACCTTTACATTGCTCATCGAGACCAATGTCTTGAAGCGCTTGACGTTATTGCTCTGGAAAAAAAGCGTCCGGGTCAGTTCGGTGTATTGCTCCATGTTCCTGACCGCCAGGATCAGGACGAAATCGCACTCGCCCGCGACGTAGTAGCACTGCTGGACCTGCGGGCAGGCCAGGAACGTACGCTTCATCGCATCCAGCAGGTCCAGGCGCTCATTTTCCACCTCCACCTCGGCGATGACCGTCAGCCCGTAGCCCAGACGCACTGGGTCCACCAGCGCGACGGTCTGGCGGATGAGGCCATCCTCCTTGAGCTTTTTCAACCGCCGATTCACCGCGGCGGGCGACAGGTTTACCCGCGCGCCGAGGTCCTGTTGGGAGGTGGTGGCGTCCTGCTGGATGGCCTCGAGCAGGGCTAAATCGAAATGATCAAGGCTCATGGGCGCAGACTCTTCAATAGGCAAGCGCAAGCAGCGCTGAAAATGGAATAAAAATTCATTCAACAGCCGAAAATCAAGAAATAAGTGTGCCGCATTGCAATAGGATTTACCCAGCGACCTTGATCCACCCACGAACCTATCGGGCTTTCAACCGCCCGTGGCGCCCGGAGAGCCCTATGAGCACGTTTCCCGATCTTCGCCTGAACGGCAAGATTCTCCTTCAGCAGATCCGCGTCTTGGGCGAACTGGGGGCTGATCCCTTGAACGGTGGTCGCACCCGCATTGCGCTGAGCGATGCGGAGAAATCCGGACGTGACCAAGTTGTTGCCTGGATGAAAGAGCTGGACCTGGACATCCAGGTTGATCGCATCGGCAATATTTTCGGCACCCTCCGCGCCGTTGATGAACAAGGCGGGCAGGACCCGCTGATGATCGGCTCGCACATCGACACGGTGACCAACGCCGGTGCATTGGACGGTTGCTATGGCGTGTTGGCTGGCTTGGCCGTGGCCCGGGCATTTCGCGAGGCCGGTGTGCTGCCGGCACGTCCGATTACCATCGGCGCCTTTACCAACGAAGAAGGTATCCGCTATCAGCCGGACATGATGGGTTCACTGGTCCATGCCGGGGGACTGTCGCTCGAAGCGGCCTTGGCCACTGTCGGCACGGACGGCACGCGCCTCGCCGACGAGCTGGAGCGCATCGGCTATGCCGGCGATCTGCAGCCGGGCTCCATTGTTCCCCACGAATACCTGGAACTGCATATCGAGCAAGGGCCGATCCTGGAAGCCGAGAACGTCTTGATCGGCGTGGTGGAGAACCTCCAGGGGATCTCCTGGCAACAGGTGATCGTGCAAGGCAATGCCAACCACGCGGGCACCACCCCTACCCGCTTGCGTCATGACGCCGGCTACGTGGCCGGCGCGGTGGTTGCCGAGTTGCGCAAGATTGCCAACGACTCGGACGCAACCACCCTGGCCACGGTCGGCTGCATGAGTTTCGAGCCGAATGTGATCAACGTCATACCGCGCAAGGCCAGCTTCACCGTGGACCTGCGCGACCCCGATGAAGCGCGGCTGGCGAATGCCGAACAGCGGCTGTCCCGGTTCCTTGCCGAGATCTCGGAGGCCGAAGGCGTGCACATCGACACGAGGCAGCTGGTGCGCTTCCAACCGGTGCTATTCGACGCCGGCCTGGCCGACGAAATCGAGGCATCCGCCCAACGCTTCGGGTTCAGCCACAAGCGCATGACCTCGGGTGCGGGGCATGACGCACAAATGATTGCGAGGATAGCGCCGTCGGCGATGATCTTCGTGCCCAGCCGTGGCGGTATCAGCCACAACCCACGCGAACACACCGATGACGACCAGTTGATCAAAGGCGCCGAGGTGCTCCTCGATGTGGCGGTCCGCCGCTTGAACAGCCGCCCGTAATCTCCCTATTCAAAACCACCCGCTACCGGTGAAAACCGGTGGTGATGGCCCTGCCTTGCCTGAAGGAGTCAGTGATGTTGTTCACCAATCCCAATGCAACACGTGAGACCTACCCCGCTGCCCTGAAAAGCATCATGAACATCGAGAAAGCCGCTGAGAGTCGTGCCTGGCTCTCACAGTGGTCGCGGCTGAATCACGGCGCCACGCCCCTCTACTCGCTCCCCGATCTGGCCATGGCTCTGGGGGTCGCGGACATTCGGCTCAAGGATGAATCGAAACGTTCGGAGCTGGGCAGTTTCAAGGCACTGGGTGCACCGATTGCCCTGGTACGTCTTGTCCGGCGCCAGTTCCCGGACCAGCACTTCGAGCCCCAAGGATTGCTGGCGGGGCAATACCGCCGGGTGCTCCGCGATTTCACGGTCATCAGCGCCACTGACGGCAACCATGGTCGCGCCTTGGCGGCAGCGGCGCAGAGTGTCGGTTGTCGCTGCGTCATCGTCCTTCATGCCCACGTCAGCCTCGAGCGCGAGCGGGCGATTGCCGCCTACGGGGCCGAGATCGTCCGCATCAGCGGTAACTACGACGAGTCGGTGGCGCAAGCCGCCGCGCTCGCGCAACGCAACGGATGGTGGGTGGTTTCCGACACGTCCTATGAGGGTTACGAGGACATTCCCCGCGATGTGATGCAGGGCTACGGCACTGTCGCCGCCGAAATCATCGAAGCGCTGCCCCAGCATCGTAGCGGCGTCGATGCATTCACCCATGTGTTCCTGCAAGGTGGCGTCGGTGGTCTGGCGGCCGGCATCGCCAGCTATCTCTGGGAGTTGCAGGGCGAGCAGCGCCCGACCTTCATCGTGGTCGAGCCGGAGCAAGCGGACTGCTTGTACCAGAGTGCGCTGACCGGAACCGCTGCGAAGGCCACGGGCTCGGTGGACTCGGTGATGGCGGGCCTCGCCTGTGGCGAAACCTCGCCCCTGGCCTGGAAGTTCCTGCAGCCCAGCGTCGACTTCTTCATGACCCTCCACGACGACGAAGCGGTGAGCGCCATGCGGCGCCTCGCGGCAGGCAGCCGGCGCGATATCCCTGTGGAAGCCGGCGAGTCAGCCGTTGCCGGATTGGCAGGGCTGATACGCCTTGCCGCATCGCCGAACCTTGCCACGCAGGTCGGCGTCGACGCCCAGTCGCGCATCCTGCTGATCAGCACGGAAGGCGCCACGGCACCGGGCGTCTACGCCGAGCTGGTGGGTGAATCCGATGTGTCGGTTCGGGCTCGTCAGCAGGCTTGGCTGGCGAGCGCTTGAACGGCGTCGACCCCAGGCTTATCCGTTCAAGCCGTGGTATCAAGATAATCGGAAATAACGGTCCGATTCCTGCCGTTGGTTTTGGCGACGTACAGTGCTTTGTCAGCGATATCGATCAGGTTCTCGGGCGTGTCAGATTTCGAGCCTGATAAAGTACTGATACCAATGCTGATGGTGACGACGTTGGCGGGCGATTCGCTATGCTGAATTGAACTGTGCTCCAATTCAGTTCGAATCTTCTCGGCGATGATAAAAGCCCCCACATAATCGGTATTCGAGAGGACGATGGCAAACTCCTCTCCTCCGTAGCGGGCGGCCAGGTCGCCCTCCCGGGTTATATTTCTCTTGATGATGGTGCTGACCGACTTCAAACACTCATCGCCCTGTACATGACCGTAATGGTCGTTGTATTTCTTGAAAAAGTCGACATCGATCATGATCAGCGCAACGTCATCGGACCTTCGTCTTGCCTTATTGATTTCCGCATAGATAAACAAGTCAAACTTACGACGATTGGGTAGCCCCGTCAGCCCGTCTTCAAGCGCCATTTGCCCGAGCGCCTTGTTGGCCTCGATATAGCTCTCTTCAGAACGCAGCAATTCTTGTTGTGCTTGAATTTGCTGACTCATGAGCTTGATCAGTCGATAGCCCAGGAAACTGAGCGTGAGCAGCAATATCGATGAGATGAGAAAGCTCGCAAAGGATTCGCTGCGCCAGTCCGCCAGGATCTCGTCTCTATCAAAGGCCGCGATGATGACCAGGGGGTAACCATTGACACGTTGGAAGCTGATGACCCGCTCAACGTGATCAATAAATGATCGGATGGTGGCAGTGCCCGAACTGACCCCGGGCTTTAGCAAGGCGAAAACTTCTCCCGTTGAAATATCAGTACCAATGTCAGTGTCGCGAAAGGGTTTACGTACGACGATATGCCCGGTTGAAGAGGTCATGTTGATAACGCCATTTTCCCCCATGTCGATACCGTCGTAGAGGCTGAGAAAATACTTGAGATAGATCGTCGCCATGGTCACGCCGGCAAAACTGCCGTCGGGATGATTGAGCCGGCGCGAGATGGTGATGATCCATTCGTTTGTCGAACGGCTGAGTATCGAGGGGCCAATATAGGGCTCTAGACTGGCATGGTCGCGATGGTAGACAAAATAGTCACGATCCGAGTTATTGGCACCGGGGGGGACTTTACCGTTCGAGTTGAATAACCGGAGCCCCTGCTCATCGTAAATAGAAAAACCATGTACCTGCGGCAGGCTTTTTTGTTGGTTTTTCAGTATTTCCCCCAATCGCTTCAGGGTCTCCGCCCCCGTACCTTCGATTCCCACCTGTCCCTGGATCCCCAGTATCACCGTGTCGGCTTGTGTGAAAGTCGCCGCCACATTGGATGACAACGCCTTGGAAAGGTTTGACATCTCGACTTCTTTGTCATGCAGGTGATACTGCAAGGAGTTGAACACCCCCCAGATACTGATGCCTATCAATGAGATACACACCGCAGCCACAAAGAGCACCACATGGCCGACCTTGAGCTTGGCATCAGCCCACTCGGCTTTAAGAAACGAGGTCGCGGTCGTGATCATGAAGCCCATCCCTGTGGTCGAAATGATGTCATGTAGCTTATGCGATTTTCGCGCGGGCCTCACGTTTCTGACAATGATAGGCACTCAATGGCACTGGACACCCTCCTGCCAGATATGGTTGTATCATACAACCATATTCACAAGGAGGTTTTCCACGTGATCACCGACCCATACCTGGTTGAAGAGATTCGCCGCGCGTCGCGCACGATGGTCCGCGAATTGGGTTTCATGCGGGCGACATTGGCTGGTACCGACTACTCCGCCTCAGCGGTCCATGCGCTGCTTGAGATCGAGGCGGCAGGCGCCATGACCGCGGCTCGATTGGTTCAGGTGCTTGGGCTGGAAAAGTCCAGCGTCAGTCGAATGATCGGCAAGCTCATCGGCGCCGGCGAACTGGAGGAAGCGGCCAGTGGCGAGGATGCTCGCGTCAAGCAATTGCGCCTGACCGGGCAAGGCAAGCAGACCGTGGCGCACATCCATCGTTATGGCCAGACGCAGGTCAGGTCCGCGCTGGAGCACTTGAGCCGGTCAGAGCAGCAAGCCGTCGCCCAGGGCCTGGCGGCGTATGCCCGGGCACTGGGCACATCCCGCCTGGATAACGTCGAGGCCCCGCGCAGCCCGATCGAGATCAGCTCGGGCTACACACCCGGCTTGATCGGACGGGTGACCGAAATGCACGCCGCTTTCTATTCTCGACACGCAGGCTTTGGGGCGTTCTTCGAAAGCCAGGTCGCCACGGGCGTTGCCGATTTTGCCGGGCGCCTGGAGCAACCCTGCAACCGCGTGTGGGTGGCGACGCACAAGGACCGCATCGTCGGCTCGATCGCCATTGACGGACAGGATCTCGGAAACCACGAAGCCCACTTGCGCTGGTTCATCCTGGACGACGGCTGCCGGGGAAGTGGTGTCGGTCGCCGATTGCTGAGCGAAGCGCTGTCCTTCTGCGATCAGTTCGGCTTTGCCGCCATCCAGCTTTGGACGTTCAAGGGACTGGATGCAGCACGACGGCTCTACGAAACCCACGGTTTTGTGCTGGCGAAAGAGGAAGCCGGCAGCCAATGGGGGAGCACGGTCACCGAACAGCAGTTCACGCGTATTGGAGCCCGGACCCATGACTTATCGGCCCAGGCCATTAAATGAACTAACCTCTCCTCTGGACATGCTGCATGGACACTGGAGTCGCGATGGAAAAGCGAACCTATACCTGGTGGGTTCTTGCGCTCTGCGGTGAGCACCCTGCCCATGGATGTCCTCCTCAAGCCGTAGTCGGGTGGTGATATCAGTCACGGAGAGGGCCCGTATTCTTTAATCAAGGAGACGACCATGGCGGTGAAGCATTTTTTTGTGCTGATGATGGAAAACAGGTCATTCGATCATCTGTTGGGGTACTGCGCTATTCCCGGCGTACCCGCACCACCATCAGGCGCCACTGTAGCGGGCAACGGTGGCCAGAGAGTGCCTGTCACAAACGATGCCGTCGACCAGATGGGCGATATTGACCATGAATACCCGTCCGTTCGCGTTCAGCTTCGTGGACCGGGCAGTCTTGATACAGCCCCTGTCACCATGGATGGCTTCTACCAGGCCAACGGCGCTGAGTCTTTACGCTGCTTTCCGGTAGACGCGCCCGAGGTACGGGTATTACGTCAGTTGGCCGATGAGTACTGTGTCTTCAATAATTGGTTCGCGTCGGTCCCCGGACCTACCTGGCCCAACCGGTTCTTCGTGCATGCCGCGACATCAGGAGGGTTGGATAACAGCCCCAGTAATCTACAAAGCATCGGCGCAGTGACGCTTGACAGCCTCGGCTTCGATTTTCAGCACGGGTCGATTTACGACTGGCTGGACAAGGCGGGGCTGGAGTGGCGCGTGTATCACGATGACCTGCTACCCCAGGTTCTTTCCATCAAGGGTATGCCGCAGCATTTCGTTCATCCGCTCGACTCGCATTTTCATTGGCTACACGAGATGGAGGCAGATCTCGGTAGCAACTACACCCCGAGCTATACCTTCATCGAACCTTCGTACGACGTGGTGAACGGCTATAAAAATGGCAACTCCCAGCATGCGGCTGGCACGGTGTCGTCCGGTGATGCGCTGATCAATTGGGTGTATCAGAAGATTCGTGGATCGAGTATCTGGACGTCGAGCGCACTGTTGATTCTGTCCGACGAACATGGAGGATTCTACGATCATGTCGTACCTCCAAGATGCACACCGCCTGGTGACGACCTGCGAAATAGCGGTAAGGCGCATGACCCACAAAATAGCGCGTTCGATCAACTGGGCGTACGTGTTCCTGCCGTGCTGGTTTCCCCGTGTGTTCCCCGGAGTACGGTCGTCGCCACCAAGAACGGTCAAGCCGCTTTCGATCACAGCTCGGTCATCCGCAGCCTTATTGATCTATTCCCCCCTCTGCGAGCGGCCCTTCAGCAGGCGGGTAAAACATCCTTGACCCAACGTGACGCCGCTACAGCCTCCATCGCACCTCTTTTCTCGTTAACAACCCCGCGAACGGACGATGACGCGGCGTACGACTATCTTCAAGCGCTCCCCTACCGTCTTTCCAACTCGAACACTCTTTTGCCTGAATCGCCGGGTATTACGCTGGGCGACGCCCCCGTAAGCGCTTTCATGACTGGCGCCACCCATCTGGCGACCGCCGTTGAACTGGCAAGGCAGCAGTTATCGACCCAGCCCACGTTGCACCCCACTCTTGGCAGCAGCGGTTTAACGACCGAAGGGGGGGCGCAAGGCTATGTCCGGCAACTGACGGCACTGAGTCCGAAGTTGAGCAGCGGTGGGTAGCCGAGGTCATCCAGGCGCTCTGGATCGGGATAGCCACCGCCTTTGAATCACGCATCAACCGCCTTCGATAGGCGCTTGCGAGTCAACACCCACAGCATGACGCACCCGGCGGCGGAAATGAGGGCAATGGGCATCAGCGCCAGTGCAAAACTGCCCGTGGCTTGCTTGATGGCCCCCAGTAAGGATGAACCGGCAAAACCCGCCAGGTTGCCGATGGCGTTGACTTGGGCCAAACCAGCGGCCGCAGCCGCCCCGGGCATCCATTCGCTGGCGAGCGCCCAGAATGGACCTTTGAAGGTGTACGTAGCGGTCACCGCCACGATCAGCAGGACGAGGGTTATCGCCAGCGAAGTCGCGCCCAACGGCACAAGGGCAAGGCTGATCGCTACGGCAGCCAGCGGCAGGCCGGTATGCCAGAGACGCTCACCGGTACGGTCGGAACTGCGTCCCCACCACAGCATCAGGATCGAAGCGATACCAAACGGGATCGAATTCAACAAGCCGGTTTCGAAAGTACTCAGACCAAAGGACTTGATGATCTGGGGCTGCCACAGTGACAGGCACTGGCTTGCGCCGGAGGCCCCGGCATAGATCAGCGCAGCGGCCAATACATAGGGGTTGAGCAAAACGTCACGCAGACGCACCTGTGACTTGTCACCTCCCACTTTGCCGGTGCCCTGTTCTTGCGCCAGACAGCCAGTGAGCCACTCCTTTTGCTCCTTATCCAGCCATTTGGCTTCTTCCGGCTTGTTTGTCAGCAACCATGGAGTCAAGAGGCCCAACAGTATCGCGGGCAAGGCCTCGAGGATGAACATCAGTTGCCAGCCTTGCAGTCCCAGCCAACCATCCAGGTGCAGCAACGCGGCCGACAAGGGGGAACCGACAAAACTCGATAATGGAATCGCCACCATGAAGATGGCAATGATGCGGGCACGATAAGGGGCGGGAAACCAGTAGGTGAGGTAGAGAATGACGCCGGGAAAGAACCCCGCCTCCGCTGCTCCCAGCAACAGACGCATCGCATAGAAGGACGACGGACCGGAAATAAACGCCGTTGCCGCAGAAACAAGCCCCCAACTCACCATGATGCGTGCAATCCACAGTCGGGCCCCGACTTTCTGCATCGCCAGATTGCTAGGAATTTCCAGCAGTACGTAGGTGACGTAGAACAGTCCGCCACCAAGCCCGAATGCGGCAGCCGTCAGGCCAATGGCGTCATTCATCTGCAGTGCGGCAAAGCCGACATTCACACGGTCGATGAAAGCGATGAAATAACCGAGCATCAGGATCGGCAGCAGACGCCAGGCGACTTTGCGCATCGTGGCGCTTTCCAGAGCCGAAACGGCAGGCGAACGCTCTGTAATGGGAGTTGAAATCATGGGCTCTCCTCTTTTTTATGGGTGGGCGGGGTTACGTTGACGCCCGTTTATGAGTGCGGTGGCCTCGAAGGACCAGGCTTAGCGAATTTCAATGTGACAGCGAAGCTTATCGGCCGGCCCGCGCGAACGGCGCCATTCCAGTGGCTGGCGGTCGTAACCGAGCGCCAGATGATCGACCACGATCACCGGTGAGCCGGGTGGCAGTTACAAAAGGTGGGCATCAGGCTTTGCTACAAGGACAGGCGACTATCCTGTGTCCGAGCCAGATTCATCGAGTCCTCTATTCATATATATGAATTAATTTGAAATGTTCTACGCCTCTGCATCCTGGCTGTCAACAGCCTCCTCTTTCGCCGGGTGGCCAGGTGTGCAAACGCGCCAGAAACGCAGCCAACGGCGCTGGGGTGGAACCTTGCGAAAAGCCTCCAGCATAGAGAAGCTCAAAGCGAGCACGAGGGGGTTGGCGTGAAGGTCGATATGCGCCTGGGAGTCGTCAGATCCCGGGCGAGGATGGAAGCGAACAGCAGAATCAGGATGCGTCAGTCGGCTGGCATTTGGGCTGATGCAGAACCAGGATAGAAACAGGCCGAGCCCCTGATCGAACGTAATCGCTCAAGGCTGTCTGGAAACAGGATCAGTGCGAACAAGCTGATGCACATGGCCGCCAACAGATACCAGTATTTGGTGCTGACGCGCGGGACCGGTGCGCGTCAGTGGAAAACATCACCCGCACGGTATCGAACATCCGGTCGATGAACCAACAGATCGCCGCGACCGCCGAGGCGTAACCTCTACTTGGGTTTGTCCGCGCAGTGGCATTCGGCAGAAGCGCCGCAAGGCTCACCATTCGGGTGATGATCGGCGCATGCCTGGCAGCAGTAATGTTTGCCATGACGCACGACCGCGTGCTCGCCGAGCTTGCAGTTGCAGTGCAGGCAGGCGCAGGTTTGTTCATTCATGATCGGACTCCGGTTGTCGGGTGGTCGCCATGCGTTGTGGTACAACGCGCATGAACAGGTGACTGACGCGATCCATGATCGGCTTCAGCTCTCGCCCTCGCAATGCCCTTTCGTCGTGGTCCTTGAGTTCATCGACATGCTCAATGCCAATGCTTGCGTATTTATCAGCGTTGAGACGGAGGGCTACCCCAAACACATTTGCAGTGGCACGCGACCTCTACTTATTTCAGTTACCCAATTTAGCTCATGACCTAGGCCCGCCACGGTGGAAGAGCCCCTTCGAAAAGTGAAAAGGCTCGATGCAGGAAACTGTTGAAGCGAGCGGCATCACGCCGCAGCCCTGCCTGTTGACCACCAATCAGGCACAGATGGGCCACCTGACCAATCACTTCTGCTTGGCCTGGCATATGGACCAAGTGGCGGCACGTCCGTATCGCGAAGTCCAGTCGTCTTGTGTCAACACGCTGCTGAAACTCGCCTACCAACGGATCGTGCAGCGACCAGGCTCGGATGGAAACTTCCCGCCCAGGTTGTTTCTCAGCGGCAATACTCAAGTAGCGTTTCAAGGTTTCGCCCGCGCTACGACCCTGCGCCGCATAAGCGAGCATGCGCTCCGTGTAGTCTTCTTCCCAAGCGGCCAGCAAGCTGCGGACAAAGTCTTCGCGATTGCGGAAATGGTGATAGAACGATCCGCGGGTCACATTCAATCGGCGCGATAGACTCTCGACCGAAACGCCAACATGCCCTATTTGGTCGAGGGCCTCAAAACCAGCCGCGATCCAATGGTGACGAGTTAATTTGCTCACCCGTTATTTCGCTCCATATTTAGCGCCATACAGACTGTGTATGGTGCGCAACCGATTGATACGCTGCGAACACCAGCAAAGATGGCCGTTGCGTTTTGCACGCCAGCACTTTTCATGGAGCTCGCCTTGAAGAAAATCGTTCTGGTTGCTTTCGACCAATTCACTGATATCGACCTATTCCTGATGTGGGACATTTTAGGCCGCAACACTGAGGACTGGCACGTCCGAATATTGAGTTCTAGCTCTATCGTGCGATCGGCGCACGGCCTGCCTGTTTCGGTGCACGGTCCGCTTTCCGAGGCCAATAGTGCCGACGCGGTATTGTTCGTCAGCGGCAAGGAAGGGATACCCGCTGCACTTGCCGCCCCAGATTTCCTGCGGTCGTTTGAACTTGACTCCAGACGCCAGCGAATCGGCTCCATATGCGCCGGAGCTTTCATTCTCGAACGGCTTGGGCTGCTCAGCGGCCAGGCAACTACACACCCGGATGCACGATCGGGCTTGCAAGCTCTGGGACTTGAGCCCATGGACCAGCCTCTTGTATGTCAGGGGAACGTTGCAACCGCTGGCGGATGCCTTTCGGCGCTCTATCTGGTGGGATGGTTGGTTGAATCCTGGTTCGATGTCGACAAGCGCCGTGCGACGTTGCTCCCTGTTCTGCCAGCTGGGCAGCAAGAGCTCTATGATGCCTTGATCGGGCTCAGTATCCGACAAGGAGAATACGACAAGCCATCGCAACAAGAAACGCGACATGGCATGTCCTCTAATTGGTAGTTAGACCTCAGGAGAGATCCCCGATGCCCAGAGAATTCGAGCTCGTTACGTCCGTGCCAGTCCCCTCGAGGTCCGGCATCTCCCACCTTTACAAGTCGATGAACCTAGCGGACGCTTTTGCGATTCGGCTCCCTGCGGGCACATCCAGCAATCCAGATTTGCTAGCTCGATTCATCTTTTCCCACCAGCCATCCTGGATCGGGTGGCTCACGAAAGTCCGGGACACTATCGTTGCCTGTTTTGGTCTCAAGACAGCCAAACACTTGGCATCACTTGCTAATCGGATTGGAATCTTCAAGGTCTACAGCACGAACCAGACTGAAATCGTGTTGGGAGAGGACGACAAGCACCTCGACTTCCGGATATCGATCCTATGTTCTGGAGAGGCAAAGCCAGAAGGCAGTCGCCAACTCGTTTTTTCAACCGTGGTCCACTGCCACAACCGTCTAGGCCGGGTCTACATCTTCGTTATTGCTCCGTTTCACCGCTTGGTTATCAAGGCCAGCCTCCTCCGTGCAGCGCGCGTCGGTTGGCCTCTGGCTACCTGCTCCTAAGGCTGAAAGTCAGGCCGGCACTCACTGATGCGGTAGCAGTTGCCCGATCTCACTCACCCGCTGAGTTCGCAGGTTATTCATCTGGGTGGCTGATGCGGTCAGCCTTACGCGCCATGACCCATTGCGCGAACACCTCACTCGGCAGCGGGATCGAGAAGAAAAAGCCTTGCCCGATCTCATAGCCCTGAGCCATGAGGATGTCGCGCTGGGCGGCGTGCTCGATACCTTCAGCCACCACCTGCAAACAAAGCCCCTTGCCGATACCGATGACTGACTCGCTCAGGGCGCGGCAGGAGGCGTCGCGCTCCAGGTCGTCGACAAAGCTCTTGTCCAGTTTCAACTCGCTGATCGGCAGGCGCCGCAAATACCCCAGGCTGGAGTAACCGGTGCCAAAATCATCAATCGCCAGACGCACCCCCAAGGCATGCAAATCGCGGATGGTTTGCTCGGTGCCGGCACTATTGGACAATAAGACGCCTTCGGTCACCTCCACGCACAGGTCGCTGGGCTGCAGGTCGCACTGTTGCAATTGCCGGGCGATCAACTCGGCCAGATTCCGGTTGTGGAAGTTGATCGGCGACAGGTTGATCGATAAGGAGGGGATCGCCAAACCTTGTCGACGCCACCGCGCCAATTGCTCGCAAGCTTCCTGTAGCACCCATTGGCTCAGCGTATTGATCAGCCCGCATTCCTCGGCCAGCGGAATGAATCGACTGGGCCCAATAGGGCCTAGCGTCGGATGCACCCAGCGCGCCAGCGCTTCGGCACCGACCAGGCGTCCGGTGCGCAGATCAACCTGCGGCTGATAAGCCAGATGCAGCGCATTGTCGGCCAGGGCCACACGCAAGGCTGTCTCCAGCATCAAGCACTCTTGGGCGACCTTGTTCATTTCTTCAAGAAAGAAGCTGAAACTGCCACGTTCGACGCGCTTGGCCTGGTACATGGCGATGTCGGCACAATGCAGCAGGCCTTCCATATCCTGCCCGTCCCTCGGGAACAGGCTGATACCGATGCTGGCCGACACCACCACGGAAGTCCCGGCAATGCTTGCCGGGACACTCAGGGTCGTCATCAACCGCTCAAGAAAGATCGTGACCTGGGTGGCATTCATCCGTGGCAGCACCAGCACGAACTCATCCCCAGACAAACGCCCGACAATGTCCGACTCGCGCAGCACGCTGCGCAGCCGTTGCGCCATGGTTTGCAGCAGTTCGTCCCCCGAGGCGTGCCCCAGGGCATCGTTGACCTGCTTGAAACGGTCCAGGTCAACATACAGCACCGCCAGCTCGGCCTGTTCTTCAGCCACGTCGAGCAGGATCCGCTCGGCCTGGGCCAGCAGGAAATTGCGATTGGGCAGACCGGTCAATGCATCATAAAAGGCCATTCGGCGGATGGATTGCCGGGCCTCCTCCCATTCCAGCGCCAGCATGCACAGGTGGATTCCCGCCGTCACCAGATGCATATGCAGGGGATCGGGTCCACGACACTCCCTGAAGTAGAGTGCAAAAGTCGCCGCGACCCGCCCCGCAGCGTTGCGTACCGGAACCGACCAGCACGCCTGGAAACCCGATTGTTGCGCCAGGTCCTTGAAGTCGGCCCAGAGCGGATCGTGGTGAATGTCCCTTACCAGAACCGGCTCGCCCCTGTAGGCCGCCGTACCGCAGGAGCCCTTGGTCGGGCCGATTTGCAGGCCCTCAAGCGCCCTGGAGTAATCCGTCGGCAAACCCGGGCTGGCCAAGGGGTGCAGGATGCCCTCCTTGTCCACACTGAGGATCGAGACAGCGACCTCGGGGGCGATGTGTTCAATCTCCTGGCACAGCAAGGTCAACACGCTCTCCAGCGACGCCTCTTTCAACAGCACGCCAATGATCTTGTCCTGCAACACCTCATGCAGCTTTGTCCGGGTGATGTCAGTCAACACGATCACGATGTTTTCGACCTTACCCTGATGATCGAACACCGGTGTCGAGGAAACATGCAGCCACAGCCGCTGGCCATTGCGCTTGCTGATCAGCGCGCTGATTTCTTTGGATTGGCCGCCAAAGAGTCTTTCCAGCACCTGCTGCGCATGCGCCTCGGCTCGTGCATCCGAGGCAAAGAATATGAGCGGTGACTGGCCGATCACCTCTTCACGGGAATACCCCAGCAATCGGACAAACCCATCATTGACATAAATGAGCTGCCCATCGGCATCGACGATACAGGTGGCCGAGCGGGTGGCATTGACCGACATCGATAGCAACCGGTGCTCGATGTCCTTTTCTTCGGCACTGATCAATCCGACTCCAGAGTCCATTTTTTTACCACTGTATGCCTGCAACTACCGTCCTACGCCCTTGGGAGTACGTGAGGTACCAGAAGCGCGACCCTGTCTTTAAAACCGAGTGTGTGGCTCTATCACCCAAAGTACCTCGTGTCAGGTACTGCGATGAAAACAAGCTAAACGGATACAAGCCATTCTTGAGGTCTCAGTTTAACGGCTTCGTGTGTTCTCGCTGTGAAAACGCCGAGGATTTTTTCTGCTGAAGACTGCCGAACACCTATGGCATCACTCTTGCTTTCTAACAAACCACATCAGCAGGATTTGCTCCTGCAAGGCAAAGGCGCCTGAATCCGCTGCAGATATTTTGCAGAGGCTTCGGGCGTTTTTTTTGGCTACCGCATTGGAGACCCAGACACATGAAGTGGCTCACCTACCCTGCGTTCTTGCTGCTTCGAGAATGGGGCATCGTCGGCATGATCCGCACACTGTTGGCGATTAGCCTGGCGGGCGGCGCCACCACCCTAACCGCTGCAACGCTGCCAACAGGGCCGCTGTGGACGGTACTGGCTTACTTGGCCATTGCCAGCCTGTGGCTGTTGTTGCAGGAGATCAGGCAGTTGCAACGCCACTGTGAAGACCCCGCCCAGCCTGGCGCCCAGGAGCTAGCCAGCACTGCCGAGTGGCTGCTGCAGCCGATCAGACGAAGCTTTCAGCATCGGCTGAACCGCGAACAACGCCAACAACAGCTGTTACAGCAGCGTCTGGATGAAATATCCCACTCCTCATACGAACTCGAACAAAGCGCAGCGCTGGTGACCAGCAATGCCGAAGGGCAAAGCGAATCGGCCACTGTCGCCGCAGCGGCGGTAGAACAACTGAATGTAAGCATTTTGCAGGTGGCGGCGCTGGCCGATGAGTCGCGTCAGACCAGCGTTGTGGCCAGCGAACAGTTGGCTGACGGGATCGGCCAGCTCACCAACTTGGTGCGGCAGGTGTCTGAGATGGCGCAGCAATCCATCACCACCAACGAACTGATCCTTCAGTTGAACACCAACTCGCGCACCATCAATGAAATGTCCGGCACCATCCGCGAGATTGCCTCGCAAACCAACCTGCTCGCCCTGAATGCCGCCATCGAAGCGGCCCGCGCAGGTGAGAGCGGCCGTGGCTTCGCCGTGGTGGCCGATGAAGTTCGCCGTTTGGCCTTACACAGCCAGGAGTCAGCGGCAGAAATCAGTCGCAACATCGAATCGGTCCAACAGCACATCAAGGAAGCCACGGTGCAGGTGTCCGACTTGACCCATCTGGCGCATCGCAGCGCCGCCAGCTCCGAAGCGGTGTGCGCGCTGATCAATCAGGTACAGCAGCGCACCCTGCAATTGACCGGGCAGGTTGACCAAGTCGCGGTCAGTACCGAACAACAGGGCAAGGCCGTTGCGGAAATCGCCGAACTGGCCGACCGCGTCCGCCAAGGCAATGCCGACAACTTGCAGGCCGCCGATCAGGCGCGCTCCATCGCCCACCATCTGGCTCATCTGACGGGGTAATCAGCATGAATGAATGGCACGGACTACCGCTCTTGCTCGCCTCTGCTACCGCCCTGGCCACCCTGATCCTGCTGTTTTATGGCTTACACCGGCGACGACAGCGGCAAAAACGCCAACATATCCAGTTGAACATTCGCCAACTGGCCTTGTTACGTGCCTTGATATCCGGGTTTCAGCGCCATCGCGGCCTGAGCAATGGCGTGCTCTGTGGCGATGCCAGCCTGAGTCAGGATCTTGCCACCGCACGCCAGGGGCTGGACCAGCATATCCGTGCGGCCGAGGAGTTCGACAGCACGCACCGGGCCGCCTGGAACAGCTTGATCGATCACTGGTCGCGCATGCGCGAAGGGCGCAGTAGCGACCGGGCGAACAATCTGGCGCAGCATCACCTGATCATCCGCAACAGCATCTTTCTGATGGAGGATGTGGCAAGCGAAATCGATCTGACCGAAGGCCGTGCCGAGCTGGGCTACCTGTCCTGCATCTGGCGCGAGGTAATCCAGGCGGCAGAATGGGCCGGCCAGGCGCGCGCCTTGGGCACCGGCATCGCGGCGGCTGGTCAGAGCAGTGCTGAACAGCGCGTGAGGATGCGTTTTCTCTACCAGAAGATCGAGCTACTGGCCGACACGGCCTTCAGCACTCTGCAACGCCACGCCACCGATCACCCGCAAACTGACGTGTTCCGCCTACAGCATCGCGAACAAATGGTGGAAGATTTTCTACGCTGCACAAAAGAGGAGTTGCTCGACCAGGAACAACCCGTGATTGCCGCCAAGACCTACTTCCAACGCGCCACCCAAGCCATTGATGAACTGCTGGCCCTGGTGGATACGGCACTGGCTCAACTGCAGCCCCGCTAAGGGACTGCAGATGCCAAATAGCGTCCAGCCGCTGCGCTACGACCACCAGACGCCTGCCTGCCAATCCACAGACTGCCGAGCGGCCCCATAGTTGCGACCTGCTATCGAGGCCTGTCACTGACCAGCCATTTCCTCTAACCATTGGCGAGAGATCCGAGCTTCCATCTCCCGGATTTTCTGCTGCTCAGGCGTCAGCGCCTTGCTCTGCGGAGTAACGCCGTTGCGCTCCTGCTGGAGTTGGTTAACCCAGCGAGCAATGCAGACTCGACCACCCCGAGCGAGCGACAGGCTTCGATGTGGCTATAGCCTTGATCGAGAACGAGGCCTGCGGCCTCGCGTTTGAATTCAGCGGAAAAGGAACGACGTTGCTTGGTCATCTGACACCTCGATCTGGCGGGTATTCTCGCCTAAATGGGTGTCCAGTTTCATTAGACCACTACATTGCGCTGTAGTAGGTCTTCCCGTCGCGGCTCTGCGTGCTGATCTTAAACCCTTCGCCAGTCCGACCGGAGACGAACAAGCGAGAGTCTGGATCGAGGCCACGAAAGGCCATTACCCTTGTCGAAACGACATGACCGCGC